>Ga0255776_10000166_pt1 | contig 71053 bp, 64 predicted proteins | sample 071ome_19_FD_179974 | JGI IMG/M metagenome (GOLD analysis project Ga0255776, IMG submission 179974) | Coastal salt marsh microbial communities from the Groves Creek Marsh, Skidaway Island, Georgia - 071413AT metaG (version 2) | ecosystem: Environmental > Aquatic > Marine > Intertidal zone >...
ACCTTGCTGCTTCTCTCGAAGCGGGATGCGCATTTTAATGATTCGCATCTTTTTGTCAACCCTGAATCTTCATTTTCTTTTGAAATTTCAGGCACTTAGTTAAGCTTCGAAAACCTCATTTTTTGAAATTTTCTGCCCGTTGTTCTGGGCTGCTCGTCCAAGCGAGGCGCGCATTCTACAGGGATTAACCATCGCGTCAAGCGCTTTTAAAAAGATTTTCAAAACTAAGTTAAATCTTTTTAACCCCGTCTCAAAGGCCCTTGGCCCTCTCAACAAGGCTGGCGCATTCTATCTATATTAGATTTTAAGTCAACCCGAATTGGCTCAATTTATCAATCAGCGCGATTCTAAAGATTAGATGAGGTTTTCACTCTTGCAAGGTAAGCCGGTAAAAATTTTACGATAAGGATAATCACCAATAGGAGCGTAATGAGGACGGCATATCCAAAGCTCGCCTTCACCTGCCACCAAACATGTAAAAGAGACAAAACAGCGATGGGGTAAACCAACTTGTGAAGCGATTTCCATTTTTTCTTCAAGCGCCTCTGCCAACCTTTAGTGGAAGTAATGACCAAAGGCGTTAGAGCCACTAGGGCCAAAAACCCCACAACAACGTAGGGCCTATCATTAAGATCTTCGATTAAGCTGGTCAGATCGAAGCCTTGCATCAAGCCAAAGTAAGATAAACCGTGCAACAGGGCGTACAAAAACACGGATACACCGACCCGTCGACGATATCGATTGAAGGGCAAGCGGGTCTTTCTTTGAAGAACGGGCATTAGAATCACCAACCAAAGCAACCAAACACTCCACTCCCCAAGAAAGTGTATAATCGCTTCAATAGGGTCCGCCCCCAAATAAAAAAGATCACCTGCAAACTGAACCTGATAGAACGCCCACAACACGTAGGCTAATGGCCAACCCACCAGCAACCACAAGCCAATATCAAGAATACGAGTCGACATCAGTAATACCGCGCAAGATCCATCCCTTTATAAAGATGACCCACCTGCTCTTCATAACCATTAAACATCAATGTCGGAATGCGATGGAGGTTAAAGAAGGTGGATGGCAGTCGCCTCTCTTTTGCCTGACTCCACCTAGGGTGACTGACATTTGGGTTTACATTGGCATAAAACCCATATTCTTGCGGTGCCAAGAGATTCCATGTGGTTTTTGGCTGCTCTTCGGTAAAGTGAATTTTCACAATGGACTTTATGCTTTTAAAGCCGTATTTCCACGGGACCACCAGCCTCAAAGGTGCTCCATTCTGATTTGGTAATGCCTTCCCATATAGCCCCGTCGCCATGAAGGCTAATTCATTCATGGCCTCATCCATTCGTAATCCTTCTATATATGGCCAATCTATTGTAGAGAATCGATTACGCTGCCCTGGTAGGTTTTTGGGATCATAGATGGATTCGAACGCCACGTATTTCGCTTTAGAAGATGGTTTGAACTGAGATAGAAAGGTCGCTAGCGAGACCCCCACCCAAGGTACCACCATGGACCATGCCTCTACACATCGAAAGCGGTATATCCTCTCTTCTAATTCCGCCTTTGCAATCAGGTCGTCAAAATCAAACGTACCTACTTTCTCAGCAAGACCTGATACCGTCACCTTCCAATTGTCCGTGACCAATGCGGATTGGTTCTTGACTGGGTCGTCTTTTCCCGTCCCTAGTTCATAAAAATTATTGTAGGACGTCACCACATCCTCAGGTGTTAAGTCTTCTTTCACGCTGTATTTGGATTTGGTGTAGTTGAGTTTCGCAAGGGCATCAGTGTCTTTAGATACCGCTATCATGGGCATCGCCGAAACTCCAAAGGCGAGCCCTTTCATGAAATTGCGTCGATTTAAAAACACCGACTCGGGCGTCACTTGAGACTCGGGAAGTGAAAAACGACGGAAAGCTTTCATGATGAAGACCCTATAAACACACTTAGCAGATTAGAGCATGGCACAGAATGAAAGTTCAGAAATAAAAAAGCCCGGATAAACCGGGCTTCTTACACGTATCCTATCTAGGATTTCTTAAGCTTTTTCCATGCGGTCATGATGGGACCAGATAAACCGTACACAAGGAAAATGGCCAACAGTACGATTGGGGGATCAATTGAAACGACGGCAAACACACCCACGACGGCCAACATGGCAACAAACGGTACCTTGCCCTTTAGATCTATCCCTTTGAAGCTATGATATTGCACATTGCTCACCATTAGGATGCCAGCCAAGGCGACAATAATAGCCATTAAGGCATTCACCGAGGTACCCATAACACCATTGTCGTTAAAGACCCAAACCGTTCCTGCCACAATAGCTGCGGACGCTGGGCTCGCCAGACCGGTGAAATAGTTCTTATCCGCCGTATCAATCTGGGTATTGAAACGCGCTAAACGCAGGGCTGCGCCTGCCACATAGATAAAAGCAGCGATCCAGCCTGCCTGGCCTAGAGACTGTAGAGACCAACTAAATGCCACTAGAGCGGGGGCCACACCAAACGATACCATGTCAGCCAAAGAGTCGTATTCTGCGCCGAACTCACTTTGGGTATTAGTTAGACGCGCCACTCGACCATCTAATCCATCTAGAATCATGGCCACGAAAATGGCAATAGCCGCTTTATCAAAGTGACCATTCATAGAGGCCACCACAGCGTAAAACCCTGAAAACAATGCGCCAGTGGTAAACAAATTTGGTAAAAGATAAATGCCTTTATTTCGTAAACGAGCCGTCTTGCTTGTGGCTTCTTTCTCTTCGTTCGTTTCGCTCAATGGAACTACCTTTTGGTCTTCTGCATTCGACATATTTATTTTATTAACCTAACCAAATGTTTAGGCCGGGCATTCTAAGGCATTTCGATGAAAAATGCTGCATTTCATACTGATACCGTGATCAACACCCTAAACAGGGTTTAAGTATAGGCTATTAGCTGCTTGCCTAGGAAAGGGATTCGTCCGCCACTTGCCAAAACGCCTGAACCAGCGGATGAGATAAGTGCTGACTGAGCACGCACAAGCCAACAGAGAACGGCTCTAATTCTGGGTGAACCGAGAGCGTTCGCACCTTTTCCGCTAACGGGCTATTTTCAAGCACGAGATCAGGCACGACCCCAACCCCAAACCCGAGCGACACCATAGAAACAATCGCCTCATGGCCAGAGACCTGTGCATAAATAGAGGGTCTAACGCCCAATTGTTTAAACCATCGCTCAACCCGCACACGGGCCAAACCCGTTTCAGACAAGATCATGGGCACCGTCGCCCAATTAATAACCCCGTCCAACGGCAAATCGACTCGCGCGCTTTTGGGGGCAATAAAACTTAATGGAATTTGTGTAACGGGCTTGAAGGCCAGCCGAGGGGATAGTTGATCTGGCCTAGCGGCAATGGCGATGTCTACCTCACCATTTAAGGCCATATCGACGGCCTGAGCTGCGTCACCGGTGCGAAGGCGAATATCCACTTTTGGGTGGCGCTCTCGAAACACCGCCAGTAAATCCGATAAAAAGCTATAACTGGCCGTAACAGAACAATATAAGGAAAGCTCCCCTTGAAGCTCACTGGCCTGACTGTGAAGCTGGCGCTTCATTTGCTGAAATTGTTCCAGTGTACGTATGGCGTACTCACTGAATACCTCGCCAGCTGGAGTGAGCCTTACATCTTTTCGATCACGTTCGAATAATCGGCCACCCAGCTCATCTTCAAGCCGTTGTACAACCCGGCTAATGGTCGAGGCAGAAGTGTGGCAGCGCTCAGCAGCCTGCCCAAAGTGCAGGGTGTCAGCCAGAATAAGAAACTGAGAGAGGTCTTTAAAATCCATACACAGATTATATTGCATTTTATGCAATAAGCTATTTCAAATATAGCGTTTTACGCAACAGAGAATTTCCCCTACACTGCGCGGGTTTTTAATTCTCAGCATTGAGAGGTGGGGCAATCGACAAAAAACTCTGTCGACGACCCGACTTCAAAGCACTGACATCTCGGAGAAATAAGATGGGTCAGAACTACTTCAACACGCTAAACCTGCGTGAACAGCTAGATCAACTAGGTCGTTGTCGTTTCATGGACCGTAGCGAATTCGCTAACGGCTGTGAAGTCCTAAAGGGTAAAAAGGTTGTCATCATCGGCTGTGGCGCTCAAGGTCTTAACCAAGGTCTGAACATGCGCGACTCTGGCCTAGACGTGTCTTACGCTCTACGTGAAGCGGCCATCACTGAAAAGCGTCAGTCTTGGAAGAACGCCACTGACAACGGTTTCACTGTTGGCACTTATCAAGAGCTTGTTCCTACTGCTGACCTAGTATGTAACCTAACTCCAGACAAGCAGCACACTGACGCAGTATCGACAGTTATGCCTCTAATGAAGCAAGGCGCCACTCTAGGTTACTCTCATGGTTTCAACATTGTTGAAGAAGGCATGCAAATCCGTGAAGACCTAACGGTTGTTATGGTTGCACCTAAGTGCCCAGGTTCTGAAGTACGCGAAGAATACAAGCGTGGATTCGGTGTTCCAACTCTAATCGCTGTTCACCCAGAAAACGACCCTAAAGGCGAAGGCCTAGACATCGCTAAAGCTTGGGCGTCTGCTACTGGTGGCGACCGTGCTGGTGTACTAGAAAGCTCTTTCGTAGCAGAAGTTAAGTCTGACCTTATGGGTGAGCAAACGATCCTTTGCGGTATGCTGCAAACGGGTGCCATCCTTGGTTACGAAAAAATGGTTGCAGACGGCATCGACGGCCCATATGCAGCTAAGCTAATTCAGTTCGGTTGGGAAACCGTAACAGAAGCACTGAAGATCGGTGGTATCACTAACATGATGGACCGTCTATCTAACCCAGCAAAAATCGAAGCATTCGATATGGCTGAAGAGCTAAAAGTATTGATGCGTCCATTATTCCGTAAGCACCAAGATGACATCATGACTGGCGAATTCTCTCGCACCATGATGGAAGACTGGGCAAACGACGATGCTAACCTTCTAAAATGGCGTGCAGAAACAGCTGAAACCGGTTTCGAAAAAGAAGGACCATGTGACATCGAAATCGACGAGCAAGATTACTTCGACAAGGGCATCATGCTAGTAGCTATGGTTAAAGCAGGCGTTGAGCTAGCGTTCGAGACCATGGTTGAATCTGGCATCATCGAAGAATCTGCTTACTACGAATCTCTACATGAGACGCCACTGATCGCCAACACCATCGCTCGTAAGAAACTTTACGAAATGAACGTGGTCATCTCTGATACTGCAGAATACGGTTGCTACCTATTCTCTCACGCAGCAGTACCTCTACTACGCGAGAAGTTCATGCCACACATTGGCACCGATGTGATTGGTAAAGGCCTAGAGCTTAAGTCTAACTCTGTAGACAACGCTCGCTTGGTAGAAGTAAACGAAGAAATCCGTCAACACCCTGTTGAGTGGATTGGCCAAGAACTACGTGGCTACATGACTGACATGAAGCGTATCGTAGAAGCGTCTAACTAATTCTCTGAATTAGCCAAGGCATTAAAAAAAACCGCTGCTATGCAGCGGTTTTTTTATGGCTAAATTTGCATTCCCAAAATACCAACCAAGGTATCCACGTTGTTCATTCGCGTATATTCAAGTTCCAAAAGAACCCCACCTCGATCGGACGCTTGGCCATCGACCATTAACCCCCCTCCGAAAACACCGACCGCCCAAATATGACCACAGGCGTTTTCTGACGTTTCCACTCGATAGTCAAATACGCGGGCTAACCAGCAGTGTCTGCCATAACGAACATAAGGGCCTTTGCGAAAACCAGGTATGTACATCTGAACATCGGCACCCACACTGATACTCGAGAAATGAAAATCATGAAGAAAAAAGTGTTCGATCAACTCATCTCCATCGCCATCATCATCGTCATCCTCATCGTTAGCCGCCCAACCTCTGAGGCTTAATCCAAATTGAAGTGAATGCTTGGCTGATAGCCCCCCTGATACCCTGAAATAACTACCGATACTGCTGTCGGTGAACTCGGAGTCGGCTCGTTCAATGCTAAAGTTACTCACACCAATGGCCATTTGGCCGTAATAGTCCGCCCTTGCCTCACCCACAATGAATACGATCCACATCAATAAAACACATCGTCCCAAATATCCGCAGTACATCCGTCTTGACCCTTACCCCTGGTAAAATTAAAGTAATTACTCTAATCAAAAAAATATGAGTTAAATCATGGTATCACAAGCCTCCATTTCCTCCCCCCTCACTCTGCCTTGTGGGTCAACCATCAAGAACCGACTCATCAAAGCCGCCATGACGGAGGGGCTCGCCACAGCAAAAGACCATGCAACTCCACGCCATGCAGCCCTCTATAAAAGGTGGGCCAAAGGCGGTGCAGCCGTTTTGATCACCGGTAATGTGATGGTCGACAAACGCTATTTAGAACGGGCAGGCAATGTTGTTGTGGAAGATGAATCCGGAATGAGAGAGCTGGAAGCTTGGGCCGAGGCCGCCCACCAAGAGGATTGCCAGCTGTGGGCTCAAATTAGCCACCCCGGTCGACAATGTCCTCGCATGGTCAACACCACCCCCTTATCCGCCAGCGACGTTCAACTCAATATGATTGGCAACTTCGGAAAGCCCAGAGCCGCCACAATAGAAGACATACAAGACGTCGTTAAACGCTTCGCTACGACCGCTGGCATTCTTAAACAAGCCGGCTTCGATGGCGTGCAAATTCACAGTGCCCACGGTTACCTGCTTAGCCAATTCTTAAGCCCAACCACAAACCATCGAAGCGATCAGTACGGAGGCTCATTGGAAAATCGCGCACGTCTGCTCAGAGAAGTCATTTCCGCTGTTCGCTCTGAAGTGGGTCATGATTTTCCCATTGCCGTGAAACTCAATAGTTCCGACTTTCAAAAAGGCGGATTTAGCCATGATGAGTCGATCCAAGTCGTTAAGTGGCTCAATGAAGACGGCATTGACCTGCTAGAAATCTCAGGCGGTACCTACGAGCAACTGGAATTTTTCAAACAAGATGACGCAGATGTGCGTGCCAGCACTAAGAAGCGTGAGGCCTACTTTTTAGAATACGCTGCGGCCATCAAAGAAGTCGCCACCATGCCCATCATGGTCACGGGGGGCTTTCGCTCTACACAGGCCATGAATATGGCACTGACACAGGGGGATTGTGATGTGATCGGACTGGCTAGGCCCTTGTGTGTCAACCCTGAGGCGCCCAACCAGCTAATTCAAGGAGTGATTCACCAACTCAGCACTGAGGAAGGCCATTTAGTCTTAGGAAAAGGTTGGCTAGGGCCGAATAGCCGCTCTCGTTCCATACAAGCACTCAATAACCAAGCGCAAGCGGGATGGTATTATGGGCAAATAGAGCGATTGGCCGCCAGCTTGGAGTCCAAACCGGATTTGAGCCCGAAAAGCGCGTTATTCAGCCACTTAGGAAAAGACACTCGTCGAGCGCTGCGTCGCAAATTCGCACGTTAATTCAAATGGTCGCCTAGATATTTTGTTTTGCGAGTGAATGACAACCCGCTACCAGTAACACGTTAGGCCATTTTTTGCTAAACCTAATGAATGGCCTCTTCAAATATCACTCCCCATCATGATGCGATCGTCTGTGTACTAGAGGACGACCCCATCATGATGACCATTGTTCGCGATTGCTTGCAATCTCAGGGCTATGTGGTTCGCTGTGCAGAAACCATTGAGCAAATGGATTTGCTGTTGTCCCACCCGTTAGATTTGATTATTAGTGACATTCATGTGCCTGATGGCAATGGATTAATTCATTGCATTGAACGAAAGCAGGCTTGGTCACTCAACTGCCCCATCATCGCCATCACCGCCAGTGAAAAACACGACGTTATCGAAGATGTCTTTACCGCAGGGGCAGATGACTACATCCAAAAGCCCTTCGTCACCGCTGAGCTCATCGCGAGGGTCCGCCTGCATTTAAACCTAAGTCGACAGCACCAAGCCACGCTTGCGATTTTGGAAGATCAGCCCACTGGCATTGTCATGATTGACCAGCAGGGCTTGGTTCGTTATTCAAATCACCGAGCAAGAGAGTGGTTAGGCACTGACAATAGCGACGGAAAGCATTGGTCTAAGTGGCTATCGCTACCAGAACGGGATCGCTTTAACCTTGATCGGGCCCTTAAAGATCCACAGCTGCTTGGACAGGTGTTCTTAAGTGAGTATAAAACCCAAACTGGCACGCAATATTTAGAGTGGTCCATACGTCCAAGCCCTATTCAAACCGCAGACCGTCTGGTCTATTTAAACAACCAAACAGAAATCACTGAGCTAAAAAAACATTTTCAGCTTAGCCAACGCATCATAGGTAATAGTCCTTCTACCTTGTCGCTCATGTCTAACATTCAGCAGCTGGCGCAAGTGGATTGGAACGTATTAATCGAAGGGGAAACCGGCACAGGCAAAGAACTCGTCGCAAGAACGCTACATGAATTAAGCAAGCGCAGCCAGCACCCGTATATTGCCATTAACTGCGCGGGTTTAACTGAGAGCCTGCTAGGGGACCAATTATTTGGCCACGAGAAAGGTGCCTATACCGGAGCGGATCTCGCCCACAAGGGCGTATTCGAAGAGGCTGAAGGTGGCACCCTATTCTTGGATGAAATTGGCGACCTTCCCATGGCCATGCAGGGCACTCTGTTGAGAGTATTGCAAGAACGCTGCATTACACGCTTAGGCAGTAATAAAAGTATTCCGGTCAACGTACGGCTCGTGTTCGCCACCCACCAAAATATTCCCCTAATGGTAAAAACCGGGCGTTTTAGGGGCGACCTATATTACCGGATTAATAGTGCGTCCATCCAAGTACCACCATTAAGAGAGCGAAGCCAAGACATTCCCCTTATTTTGCAATATTGGTTGCAAAAAGATGCCCATGACAGCGCACTTTCACCACCCTCAATCGAAGAAGGCGCCTTGTACTGGCTCAGCCAGCAACGCTGGCCAGGAAACGTACGTCAGATACAGCAAGTGGTCAAACGCCTCATTTTACTGAACCTATCTGACATCGACCTCATCACAGCCCAGAGAGCGTATGGGGTTGAACGAGAAGAAGAACACCCATCCCACCCTCAACCGTCTAGCTTGGCCCAAGTCACGTTAAACCATGAAGCACAGCAAATCATGGATGCGCTTCAGGCGGTGCACGGCAATAAAGAGGCCGCAGCGAAACGTTTGGGCATTAGCCGAGCCACGCTGTACCGCAAACTCAGCAAATATCAGATGTCTCAATTCTGAAACACTGTCGCACGTCTCATCTCAATAGTGAGACATTCTAAATACATAAATTATTGATTTTTAAAGCTATTTTATTTGGCCCGAGGCTTGCTCCTAAGAAATAGGTTTCATAGGAGTGTGATGTTATGAATGAAATAAACAAATTATCAGCCAGCGTCATTATGTGTTTTTCTGCCGGAGCCATTAGCGCCCCTCCCACAGGCCAATTTGAAGAGCGAGACATAACCGATGTAGGTTGGTCCGTTGAATATATGGGCTGCGCCTATGATGCTGCCAACGATACCGCCACCTACCACTACGACATGACCGTTACCGACACAGAAAAAGATTTGAGCCACTGGGTCCTCGGCATCGACTCTGACATGGTACCCGTGAGCTCTACGGGCGGCGCCACCACAGAAATGGGGCTCGATCCCACCACCGGTCTTTACGGATTCAAATGGGATGATGGTCAAGACAAGGGCACCACAGCGTCCTACTCTATAACGTTTAATGGGGGTTGTGATGAAGGCCCTGTGGATTACTCCGTGAAAGGGGGCACTTACTTTGCCATTGGAGGAACCACCGGCCCATCGGGTGACGGAGGCGGTGGTAACAACACCACTTACAGCATCAGCGGTGTGGTGTATTTCGATGCCAACGGCAATGGCAGCTTTGATGTGGACGAACCTGTCATAGGCAACACGACCGTGGCTTTGATCGATAGCAGTGGCAACGAACTCACCACCCAATACAGCGACACATCCGGTGCCTACGAGTTTGCAGGCTTAGTGAACGGCGATTACACCGTAGACGTGCCCATGACCACGGCCGACTCCGGTGATTTCAACGAATCCTTGTTTGAATACTTCACCGCAAATCATGGTGCCATGAGCGTCACTATAGATGGCGCAGACGTATCCGACGTCAATTTCGGTTATCAATTGTCTATCACTGACGTTTACGATGATCTCGATCCAGAAGACCCTGATGGTGATGGCTACAACTTTAATGGCACCGGCAAAACCATTGGGTTCTGGAAGCATCAGCATAGTGTCGCGATGAAAGGCCGCGGTCGTGCCCACATTGACGAAGCAACACTTAGCGGTTATCTCGCCACCATCGAAACGCTCTGGTTGAGCGATCCATTCCAGTTTGGCAGTGACGCCATAACGGACAGCTTCGCCGTACTCAGTGCGCGCACCAGCGATGCCAACGAACTGTTGATGAAACAACTACTCGGCTGTGAACTCAATCATGTGGACGGAAGAGGCTTAAGCGATAACCTAGCACTGCAAGGCTTAATCCTCGCATGGGCCGAATACATCAGTCACTACAACTACCTGTACTCACGCGAAACGACTCTGGAGGTTAAAGACCTAATCGACACCATCAATAATTCTGGAGAATGATCCAAAATCACACCCCAATTTAACCGCTCTCATGAGCGGTTTTTTTTGGGCCACATAAAATGCCACCATTAACGGCACAATTGGCCATTGGTGGAAAGAAATCCTCAGGGGTACAGTAGAGCTAGGTTGGTGATAGACACCAAAAGACCCATTAAAAGAATAAAAGGTTTGCCATGAGTACCCAAGCATACATCTATGACGCCATTCGCACGCCAAGAGGAAAGGGTAAAAAAGACGGCGCACTGCACACCGTTAAGCCCATCTCCCTCGTCGTAGGATTAATGAAAGCCTTAGAGGCCCGTCATCCCACCCTCGACACCAGCAAAATCGAAGATGTCGTGCTCGGCTGCGTGACACCGGTAGGCGATCAAGGCGCTGACATCGCTAAAACCGCAGCGCTAGCGGCAGACTGGGATGAAAAAGTGTCGGGCATGCAGTTGAATCGCTTTTGCGCATCCGGTTTAGAGGCGGTGAATACTGCCGCGATGAAGGTCGCATCTGGTTGGGAAGACTTGGTCGTGGCAGGTGGGGTTGAATCCATGAGCCGCATTCCAATGGGCAGTGATGGGGGCCCTTGGGCATTAGACCCGGCAACCAACCTACACACGCACTTTGTTCCTCAAGGCATCGGTGCAGACCTCATTGCCACCTTAGAAGGCTTTTCCCGCGAAGACGTGGATGCCTTTGCAGCCGAATCTCAACGCAAAGCAGCGGCGGCAGAACAAGCAGGACGCTTTAATGGCTCACGTATCCCGGTTTGTGACCAAAACGGCATTGAAATTCTTAGCCATGATGAATTGGTTCGCGCCGAAACCACGGTAGACACGCTTGCCAAGTTAAAGCCTTCTTTTCAAATGATGGGCGACATGGGATTTGACGACACTGCAAAACTTAAATACCCAAGCGTTCAAACCATTCACCATGTACATCACGCCGGCAACAGTTCAGGTATCGTGGACGGAGCAGCGCTGGTTTTAATTGGAAACGAAAAAGTAGGCAAGGAAATGGGGCTGACGCCTCGCGCCAAAGTCGTGAGTGTGGCTCTGACCTCGACCGACCCTACCATCATGCTCACCGGCCCAGCCCCTGCTGCTCGTAAGGCGCTAGAAAAAGCCGGCCTGACTGCTGACGACATCGATATTTATGAAGTGAATGAAGCATTTGCCTCTGTCGTAATGAAGTTCCAAAAAGAACTCGGCATTCCTACTGAAAAAATAAATCCCAATGGCGGAGCCATTGCTATGGGTCACCCCTTGGGTGCGACTGGTGCCATGATTTTAGGCACGCTTTTAGATGAATTGGAACGTACCGAAAAACGATATGGCCTAGCGACTTTGTGTGTTGGTGGGGGAATGGGGATCGCCACCATCATCGAGCGAGTTTAGTCGACCTATTTGCGTCGCTTGCTCTTTGTCAAAAATATTCTCGATGTTGTCGTTTAAGAAAAAACTAAAAGCCGCCATCTCGAATATTTTTTGCCACGATCAAGCATCCTCAACGACGGCCGAAGATAAAAATTGATATTAAAAACTTTAAAAGAAGAGTTTTTAAGGAAAAGAATATGAATGAAGCAATAAAATTTGAAAAAGACAGTGACAACATCGTGACCTTGACCATGGATATGCCAGGTCAAAGCGCTAATACCATGAACCAAGATTTTCGAGAGGCCATTCTTCAAGTGGCCAATCGATTAGAAGCAGAAAGAGATACCATCTCGGGCGTCGTGTTTGCCTCTGCAAAGAAAACCTTCTTTGCCGGTGGAGACTTAAAAGAGTTAATCCAAGTTCAAAAAGAACATGCCAAAGAATTTTTCGAAATGGTCGAAAAAATTAAGGCCCCATTGAGAGAAATCGAAACACTAGGCATTCCTACCGTCGCAGCCATCAACGGCGCTGCCCTAGGTGGCGGTTTTGAAATATGCCTTTCTTGCCATCACAGAATTGCCATTAATGACCCTAAATTAAAATTAGGATTACCCGAAGTAACCCTTGGTCTGTTGCCTGGCGGCGGCGGTGTCGCACGTATGACTCGTCTATTAGGCTTAGAAAAAGCACTGCCATTTTTGATGGAAGGCAAACAAGTCAACCCAGAAAAAGCATTAAAGGCAGGTCTGATTCATGATACGGCTGAGAGCATGGATGAACTCATGACCAAAGCAAAAGCTTGGATCAAAGCCAATCCAAAGTCACAGCAGCCTTGGGATATTAAGGGATATAAAATTCCCGGCGGCGCGCCGTCACACCCAGCCGTTGCGCAAAAGCTAGCCATTATTCCTTCCATCCTGCGTCAAAAAACTAAGGGGTGCTACCCGGCGCCTGAACGCATTCTGTCAGCAGCCGTAGAGGGGGCGCAGGTTGACTTCGACCACGCAAGCACCATCGAAAGCCGCTACTTCACCGAATTGACCACCTCTCAAGTGGCCAAAAATATGATCGGAACCTTCTGGTTTCAATTAAACGAAATTAAGGCTGGTAGTTCACGTCCTGATGGCATCGAACCCTACACCACGAAAAAAGTAGGCATTCTGGGTGCAGGTATGATGGGGGCAGGCATCGCCTATTCCACCGCTATTCGCGGCATAGACGTGGTATTGAAAGATGTGAGTCTAGAGGCTGCAGAAAAAGGCAAGGCCTATTCGGAAGCGTTACTCACGAAACGCGTTTCTCGTAAACAAATGAGTGAAGAGAAGAAGGCGCAAGTTCTTTCGGCCATCACGCCAACGGCTGATGCCAAAGACTTAGAAGGTTGCGACCTCATTATTGAAGCCGTTTTTGAAAATCGTGAACTCAAGGCGAAGGTAACCCAAGAAGCTGAAACCTTTATGGCTACCGACGGTGTGTTTGCTTCCAATACATCCACACTTCCCATTACCGGTTTGGCAGAAGCATCGAAAGACGCGAGCAAGTTCATCGGCCTGCACTTCTTTAGTCCTGTGGATAAAATGCCACTAGTGGAAATCATCTGCGGTAAACAAACCAGTGACGAAACCCTTGCCCGTGCATTCGATTATGTTTTACAGATTAATAAAACCCCGATCGTCGTCAACGACAGTCGTGGCTTCTTTACCAGTCGAACCTTTGCCACTTATGTGGGCGAAGGCTTAACCATGGTGGCAGAGGGCATCAACCCACAACTGATCGAAAATGCCGCGTTACAAGCGGGCATGCCGGTAGGACCATTAGCCGTTCAAGATGAGGTATCGCTCTCACTAAGCCGAAAAGTCACCAACCAAACTCGACTCGATTTACAAGCCGAAGGCAGTGACCTTCCGCTGTCCCCTTCGGAAGACGTGACCAATCGAATGATCGATGAATTCGGTCGCGAGGGTAAAGCCGCTGGGGCGGGTTTTTACGATTATCCAAGTAATGGAAAGAAAACCCTATGGAGTGGATTATATGATCACTTCGTAAAAGCCGATGCCGACATATCAGTTACAGATATTCAAGAGCGTCTATTGTTTAGACAAGCCCTCGAAACCCTGCGTTGCTACGAAGAAAATGTCTTAACCAGTGTACGCGATGCCAACATCGGCTCCATTTTTGGACTGGGTTTCGCGCCTTGGTCTGGCGGTGCGATTCAATACGTGAATCAATATGGCGTGCGCGCGTTCTATCAAAGATCAAAAGCGTTAGCTGAAACCTATGGCGAGCGTTTTACCCCACCTAAAATGCTGGAAGAACAAGCTGAATCGGATAAACCGTTTATCTAACGTCAGACCAAAAAAAGGCTCACAAAGTGAGCCTTTTTTTATTCTGCATTCAATTCAAATTCTAAGCGATGATTAATCGCAGCGGCTTGCTGCCACTCCAACACTTTAGGCGATAAATTCACAGCAGGGTAATCGACCTTAGTGAATTGATTGCCCGCATATTTAGCCTGCATATTAATCAGGGGGTGCTCCGTAGCCAGTTGCTGCCAAATGGCGTCCCATTTAGCGACCTCGTATCGAACAGCCGCATCTTCCTCCGATAAGGGTAAGCAGCTTTGTTCAGTAAATATCGCATCGGCCGAGATCTCTGACTTTGCCTGACACCAACGACCGGAATGGAACGTCACGATCAGCTCACCACGAAATTGAGACTCTTCTAGTTGCATCACTAAAGCTTGGTAAAACGCCACCAACGTTGGGTCAATCAATGTCACACCGCCGTCTAGCTGAGGCCTGATATTTAATGCCCATTCCATTGCGTTCCATCCATTTGCATTGCTCGCGTTAACGCTGGTCGTGTTAGCGTACATATCATCCACTTTTACCATTAAGGCCTGATGCTGTTGCTCACTTATTTGCGTGATTCCTTTGATTAAGTTGCGAGTCGATTCTTGCTGTTCTTGCATCAACCACTGCAACCACCCCAGCCCTAACAAAACAACAATAATTAAAAACAGGCTGTGGAAACGCAAAGCTTGGGCTACTTGATTGCGCCAATGGGTATTTGTACTTTGATTATTCTGCGTTTGCTTCTCGGCAAAACGGTCGAATTGCTGATCCAACAGGTCTTTAAACAGTGCCCTCATAGAGTCTTTCTCCAGCTCTTCACTGGCACTGCGAGATAATTCTTCCAGTGTGGTTTGCGTCGCCTCGCGAATCGCCTCTTGCTGCTGACGAGAGGCTTGCGATGTGCTCACCTGTGAAGTAGGAGCAACCTGGCTCGCGGGTATCAACTTAAGCTGTAGCAGCACCTTTTGCAGCTGCTCAGGCTTTAGTTTTTTAGGTAATACACCCACGGCTCCCATGGCCCGTGCTTGATCGACATACACTCGCTCATCTTTGGACGTGTACATTAGAATAGGAATTTTGGCCGTTTCAGGGTCATCTTTTATAGCTTGCACGGCTTGAAAACCATCCATTCCTGGCATCATGTGATCCATAAATATCACATCGGGCTTTTTGGCACTTAACATTCCTAGCGCCTCTTCCCCTGACTCAGCCGTCTCAACTGCTAGACCCGATTCCGTGAGCATTTCCTTTAACACGTAGCGGGCCAGCTTTGAATCATCCACCACGAGAGCTGTCTTTGACCCTGTTATCACCCTATAACCCTCATTTACTTGGCTTAAAAAAGTGGCAAATCATAGACCAATGTCTCAGTCGGAACCGGAGCCAGATCACAAATTAATCATAGCCTCTAAAAACGAATAGCAATAGCAAGAACCTTGTCACGAAAACATCATTGAAATGCAACCCAAGATTCATGGCGTCTGTCTAGCCTTGGTTATATGAGTGCAATAGACAGCTTATATCAGTTAGAAAGGCGTATGCTCACATGGTGTGTACGGTTTCGATACCGCCCAGTGATGATGCAATGCATACGCTGGATCTCTCGGTCTGGTGACGGGTATGTACAAGTATTCGTTCCTCTACTTTATCTCTGGCTCGTACCCTCTGACGCAGCCTTCCATTTTGCCATGCTGATCGCCCTATCGTTCTTCGTCGAACGGGTTTTGTATTTTTCATTAAAAAATACCTTAAAGCGAAAGCGCCCCCCTGAAATTTGGCCTGATTTCACGAGTTTCATAAAGGCTTCAGATCAGTTTAGCTTTCCATCGGGTCATACTATGGCGTCTTTCCTGATGGCCGGCCTTTGTGTTCAAGAATTCGGCATGATCGCCTGGCCACTGTTTATCTGGGCAATCTCTGTGGGAGCATCTAGGGTCTTTTTAGGTGTGCACTTTCCAACCGATATTTTGGCGGGAGCCCTTTTAGGCTGTGTCGTAGCAGTGGGAATATTTCAATTATGGCTTTAAAGATTCTCTATGGCGTCCAAGGTACAGGTAATGGGCACACCGCCCGAGCACGTATCCTAAGTCACTTTTTAGCGCAGCAAGGAGCAGAGGTTCAGTACCTGTTCAGCGGAAGAGACAGATGTGGCTTCTTTAATATGGAACCATTCGGAGACTGGATGCATAGGGAAGGATTAACCCTGCAATTCAAAGCTGGTCGAATGCAAATACTCGAAAGCATCTGCTCAGCTAAACCAATGAAACTGATCAATGACATTCGATCTCTGCCAGTCAACCAATTCGATTTGGTAATAAGTGATTTTGAACCCGTTACCGCTTGGGCCGCTAAACAACAGAATATTCCTTGTATTGCCAGTGGACATCAATACGCCTTAACCCGTCATAGTCCATTAGCCGGCGACTCATGGTTATCGAGGTCCATACTGAAAAATTTTGCACCTGGAGACATCGAAGTGGGACAGCATTGGTATCCCTATCATGAATCCATATTGCCCCCCATCATAGACACAAGCCTTTCACATCAGTCCAATGAAGGGTTTTACCTGGTCTATCTGCCCTTCGAAGATCAACATCAAGTGAGTCAATGGCTAAGCAAGGCTGAACCGTTTCGCTTTGTTCAATATGCACCGGGCTTAATCCATGAAACACGTCAAAATGTTGAATGTCATCCTCCTTCTCATGATGAATTCAAACAGCACTTGAAGCATTGTGCGGGAGTAATTTGCAACACGGGGTTTGAACTAAATAGTGAGTGCATTCATATGGGCATTCCCATTTTAACCAAGCCGGTGAAGGGCCAGATGGAACAACTATCCAATGCCGTTACCCTTAGGGATCTTGGTTTAGCGACGATATTGAATGACCTTGATTCAACGGCATTGTTAGCATGGCTTGAAGACGAAAAAGTGATCGATCCAAAACCATTTCCAAATGTTGGAAAAGAACTGAGCAACTGGATACTAAATTTAGAAAGAAGTCATCTGGACTTCCTTCATGAGCAACTGTGGGAACAAATTCCCTACATCACAGATGATGTTCTATGGAACGAAACCTAATAAAAAAATAAAGGGCGGATTATCCGCCCTTTATTATCTGAATCGATCTGACTACTTAGCTCGCGATCACATCGATGATTTTCTTAGAAACATAAGATCCTGGAGCGGGTTCAATAACCTTTAGCCCACCGGCTCCGATCTTACGTGCCGGAATTTGCTCATTTTGCTTTTCTGTTACCCATGTATTCCAATCGTTCCACCAAGACCCTTCATGTTTTTTGGCCTTTTTAAACCAAGCATCACTGCTCTTTGGTAGATCTTCGTTCGTCCAGTAACCGTATTTATTTGCTAAGGGAGGATTAACCACACCAGCGATATGTCCAGATCCACCTAAAACAAATTTAACGGGCCCCTTAAAGAGCGTTGCTCCATCATAGGTACTGGTCCACTTGGCAATGTGATCTTGTGCCGTTGATAGAAAATAGGATGGCGTATCCACCTGAGTCAAATCAATTTTAACGCCATCCAGTTCAATACCGTTTTTATCTTTCAATTTGTTGTACAAGTACATATTGCGCAAGTAAAAGCTATGCATGGCCGCAGGTAAGTTGGTGCCATCGGTATTCCAATACAAAAGATCAAATGCTACCGGACGCTCACCTTTTAAGTAATTGCTGATGAAGAACGACCAAAATAGATCATTTTCTCTAAGAAGGTTAAAGCTAAATGCCATCATACGGCCGTCGTAATAGCCCAGCGCATTCATTTGCTTCTCTAGTGCCTTGATCGCTGTATCGTTAATAAAGATGCCTATTTCACCAGGGTCTTTAAAGTCAATTAAAGTCGCCAAATAGGTGGCAGATGCAATTCTGCTATCTTTTTTCTTTTTCATATAACCTAGCGTGGCAGCCAGCAGAGTGCCTCCTAAACAATACCCTATCGCATTGACACTCTTTTCACCCGTAGCTTTTTCAATAGCATCGAGGGCAGCCATTGGTCCCTCTTTCATATAATCTTCAAAGCCTTTACTGCGCATGCTAGGGCCTGGATTCACCCAAGAGATGCAAAATACAGTATGACCCTGGTCTACTAGCCACTTCAAATAGGAATTTTTTTCCCGTAGGTCAAGTATGTAATATTTATTTATAAATGGTGGGATGACGAGCAGCGGCTTTTTATAGACATTTTTTGTAGTCGGCTCGTATTGAATCAACTGAATGAGGTCATTTTGATAGACAACCTTTCCAGGTGTCGTCGCAACATTTTTGCCGACTTTAAAAGCTGACATATCGGACATTGTCACGTTTAGCCCGCCAAAGCTGTCCCTCAAATCTCGAGAAAGCTGTTCCATACCCGTTACTAAATTCTTACCGCCCGTTTCAATGGTCTTACGTACCACTTCTGGGTTCGTACTCGCAAAGTTACTGGGAGAAAGGGCATTTACATACTGTCTGACTAGAAAATCTACTTTATTCTTAGTGTTCGGTGTTAGCTCACCAACACCTTCTAATACATGGTGAATCGCTTTAGATTGAATAAGGTAAAATTGTTTCAAGTAGTCGAAGAATATATTTTCACTCCATTCTTCGTCTTTGAATCTACGATCACTTGACTCAGGCTCGATAACCGGATCAACCTCGTTACCCAAAAACCGCATGGCGGTATTTTGCCAAAGTCGCATTTGACTTTGCATCAACTCCATCTGGCCCTGAATCACGACGTCGGGATTTTCCATGAGCTTTTCACCGAACTCTAAAAAAGCTTCATTGAAATCCGTCATAACCGACGCAGCCGGATCATCTTCAGATGTCTTTCTTGAAATAACCCGATCTAGTATCTCAGTCACCTGCTCCGTGGCTTTAAACGCCATATCAAACATATCACTGAATACATTATGAAAATCTTGCTGTTCCTGAAGCATAAGACAATCCAATATTACAAAGGCGGGGGATGAAAAAATGGACGGAGATGAGCTCCGTCCAGGTTAGGCTTAGGCTGATTTAGCAGGCTTTTTTTCAGCTGCTTTAGCCACAGTTGAATCTTTCCAGATAGCTTCCATTTTATCTTTGAAATCAGTAGCCATATCAGAAAGTGTTTTAGCATCTTCCATGATTTTCTTATTTACATTGCTTGCCACCTCAACTTGCGAGGTAGAGAAAGTGCGTAGTGATTCAACATCTTTCACTTCGACTGCTTTCTTCATTTGGTCAATGCTAAGCTCAGCATAAGATTTAATGGTGTTAAGTTGGAATTCCGTCATCTTTTCCATGTTTTGCACCATAAGTTCGTTGAACTTAGTTAGTGGCGCATACATGGTTTTAGCCTGTTCTGAGAAGGCATTGATGATGTTATCTTGCATGAGTTTCTCTCCTTAGTGGTCATAACTGCCAAATCCAAAATGGATCTGGGTAAAGCAAACAGGTCCGTACTGTCTCATAAACAGTTGATCAGCTTGATCAACTTAAACTATTGCATAACTAAAATACTCTTAACTATGCAATCATTACCTCAGGTAGCACTGGGGTATTCACAATCACTTTTTCCATGGGAGCAATGACTTTCGCCTCACCATCTACTACCGACTTTCCCTTTTGATTCACGACATCACAATCAAAAACAACCGTATGTTTTTCATCGTCTTTTTCTTTTGCGGTCAATGTTACCGTCAAGGTATCACCCAATTTTACCGGTGCTTTAAAATTCAGACTCTGATTTAAATAAATCGTACCAGGACCAGGGATCACCGTTGCTAAGGTGGCCGAAATAAGAGAACCCGACCACATACCATGAGCAATTCGTTCTTTAAATATCGAAGTTTTTGCAAACTGATCATCTAGATGAACAGGATTCACATCTCCTGATACCGTCGCAAAGAGTAATAGATCGGCCTCAGTCAGTGTTTTACTAAATTGACGAGCATCACCTATTTTAATTTCGTTATAGGTCATGTTTTCTAACTTATCCACTAAGAACTTCCTTATCAGTTGAGGATAATGACTTAGATTAAAAGTGCGTTAATTTTCACTAAATTTACCGTTTGAAAATTTTTGTGCACCATACTTTTTTATGAATTTAACCTGAAATAAATTCATTTATATTTCGATAGTGAAGCAGGAAATTATTTCATTCACTTTAATAGTTCATGACCATTTCACTACTGACCTATGTCAGTGCAGCGCTCTTATCTATTTGTCTAAACACGCCAACTTTTTAAGCCATTTTGCTAAACGATTGTGCAGAAAATTTTTAGCGCCCCACAAGAATATAAAACGTTTTTTTAGACGCTTTTGGCATATAAGGCAATTTAAGCCAAAAACTTGTTAACCCAAACCCGACCACCGTATAATGGCGGCCATAATAATGATAACGATGCCACCTTGGCCTAGGCACTTAAGATATATGTTGTACAACCGTCCTACTGCTGCTCAGCTACTGCTAGGGGCATTACTTCTTCCGTCATTTTCTTATGGAAATGATTTCTTAGATTTGTCACTTCAAGATTTACAGAGAATCCCTGTAGAGGTTGCCTCCTTATTTGAAGATGACATTTTGGACGTCGCGTCCAGTACCAGCGTGGTCACCGCACCGCAATGGCAACAATTCGGTGCTGTGACCCTAGGTCAAGCGTTGGAAGCAACACCTTCCGTTTTTGCCAATACCACGTGGGGAGGAACCGAAACCCTCTCCATTAGAGGGTACGCCACCGAGCTATCGGTACGTGGGCTGGGCTTCTCAATTAATGGCATCCCGTTATCGAGTTATGCTTACGGCTCTTCAAGCTATATGTTGCCGCGGGTTCCTCTTGACCTACTCAGTAAGGTCGAAGTCATTCGAGGGCCTGGCAGTACCTTATATGGCAGCGACGCGTTCCATGGCGTCGTATCGACCCAATTGACGCAATCCGATATTAATCTGGTGCAAGCCACATCAAGCCTAAATGAGATCGGGAGTCGAAACGCAAGCATCGTCACCAGCTATCACAAAGAAAACTGGCAATGGCATATCGGCTATCAGCATCAAGTCGCAGAGGATCACGACCTCCCTTTCCATTTCAAGGACTTAAAAAGCGGTGACCAGCGAAGCGCAAGCCGAGCGCAAGCGGTTGGCTTTGACAGCGCCTACATTCTTGGACGCTATGGCCAAGTATCCGCACCAATTGGTCAATTCGAATGGTTTGCATTCAGTAGTCGCTATCAAGGCGAGTCTTTTCAAGGTATCGGCAATCAGTTTTTCGCTGGCGTACCCACGAGTTTTGATGTGGAAAGCAGCAATGTCGCCGGCGCAGGTGATACGAGTGATGGAGATAGCCAACTGGATATTTTGGCACTCTCCCATGAAATTCGCTTGGGCGACGGCTTACAAATCCAGCAGAGGTTATTTCGTTGGTATGCCTCTCAGGAATGGACCTTTGATAACAGTGAGTACCCCGACAACATTGATTACTTTGTTAACGAGACAACCACCGTTTCGCTATCATGTCGAACCTCTCCTGAACAAACGGGTGTCAGTCCTTTTTATTGCGCTCACCAGCTATACCAAGGTCTGAGCGAAGCCCATGATGGCTATCAACTCATAATTAAGCAGCCCCAAGGTGGCAAAGACACACAATGGGTCATCGGCGCAGGTACCCAGAGAACGAAAATCCTTAACGGTCGATTTGAGCGCATCGATGAAACCGGTCAAACACTGCAGCTGGATATCAGTGATTACGTCGGTGAAGAGCGCACCCAAAGTCATTTTTTAGCGCAAGGGCGAACCGCGTTTTCTGATGAGCATTGGCTGGTAACATATGGCCTAAGGTACGATGATTACAGTGATATTGGCGCTCACTCGTCGCCTCGCTTAGGCGTGGTTTATAAGCAGTCGGAACATTGGACGCAAAAGTGGCTCTACGGGCATGCATATCGAGCACCTTCCGCTGTCGAACAATATGGATCGGGTACTGCGCGCGGCAATGATTCACTCGAACCCGAAACCATCGATACCTTTGAATATATTGTGATGGGGTCGTGGCCAAGCGTATCCTTGGAAACAGTGCTGTTTTATTCAAAATGGCGTAACGCGATCATTCTTGCAGAAGTGGATGACGGCGAAACCCCAAGTAGCCAATACTTAAATCGATCCCGCAATCAATCACACGGTGTCGAAGTCCAGCTAAAACACGACCTCTCGGAGCGATTGAATTACCAAGGCTTTATCAGTTATGTGCGGAGTCGTGATGAAAGTGCCAATGAAGACTATGTCGCTTTCCCAAGCTGGATTGCCCATGTTAAAGCAGAATACGACTGGCCATCGTATTCACTCACGACAGCCCTACAACACAGAGCCATGTTTTCGTATCAACTAAGCGATCAAAATACATCTTTAGGTAGTAAAGATACTCAAAATTATCACCGCACTGACATTTCTTTAAGTTACCGGCCTCTAGCCCAACTGTGGCTAACTGGTAGCGTTCGAAATCTATTTGATTCGTCTAACCAGCTGCCTTCGTTTTATGGGTCCGAAGGCGGGCTGCTAGACTATGGCCGCACAGCTCAGATCACTTTAGACTGGCGCTGGTAGACTATTTAACCGCCTTGTCTTGCTTAAGCTGGTCAATTCGGGCCTGATCATAGCCTAGGGCCAGCAGCACAGAATTTGTATCCGCACCAATGCGGCCGCCGGTGGTCGCCTGCCCTACACTTTTTGAGATCGGATGGCTAAGCTGCCTCACCGAGCCTTCAGCTTCAGAACATGGGACTTCTGCGACCCAGTTACGTGCGCTTGATAATTCGCTATCCAAAGCCTCTCTTAAAGATAACACAGGCTCTACACAGCAATCTAAGCTCGCAAATCGTTCACGCCAGACGTCAAACGTTTCCGCAAGAAAAGCCTGTTTCATTCGCTCTTTGAATTGCAGGCGGTCCTCATGTTTTTGGCTTGCGGCTAAATGAATAACATCCAACATGTTTAAGGTTTTACACAGCACCTGTAAAAACTGAGGTTCTAACGAACCCACAGACATATAACGAGCATCGCGCGTTTCGTAATAGTCATAGAAGGCTCCGCCGTTCAATACATTTGTTTCAGCCCCGACCTCTTCGTTAGACAGCACCGCCGCACCGAACATGGCATTCATGCTAACCGCACAGTCCGTCATGCTTATGTCTAGATGCTCTCCGGTCTGAGTACGCTGACGCTTGATAATCGCAGCCAATATTGCCATCACAGCATGGTGAGCCCCTCCCGCCACATCCGCCACTTGAACGCCGAACGGTACCGGTGCTTGCCCTCGTCGACGACTGTAGTCTGCGATCCCTGATAATGCGAGATAATTGATGTCATGGCCCGCTCGATCTTTAAAGGGGCCATCCTGGCCATATCCAGTAATTGAACAAAAAATAAGCTGTGGATTCCATTGTGATAGCGTCTCATACCCTAGGCCTAATCGATCCATAACACCGGGTCGAAACTGTTCGATCACCACGTCACTTTGCCTGACAAGGTCACGCACCACGGATTGGGCCTGCTCGTGCTTTAAATCAATGGCGATCGAATGTTTCCCTCGATTGAGATAACTATGAGCAGCGCTGTGCCCAGAAGCATCTTCAGGTTTCAATGCACGAACCAGATCTGGACGTGATGGCGCTTCGACTCTCGTCACTTGTGCCCCCATACCTTGCAGCAGCATCGAGCCATAGGGACCAGGCAATAGTGTGGAGAAATCAAGAACCTTGATGCCGGAAAGTGCGTCTTTCATGGAATCCCTTATTATTTTTATTGACCATGAGCGCACAGTAACAAGATTTCCAATGTCATAGCTATAACGATCTATTCCAGATATGTTGACCAAATGGGTCAAAGAGAGGCTTGCAACCGTGTTAGGTTGACGTATTATGACCTAGCTATGAATCAGAGTTCATTTCATGAAAACATCCACCATTTCCAGTCACTATGTCAGGGCCGCCGTTGCAGGGGCGCAAGCCCATGGACTAGACATACCCGATATTTTGGAGCGAGCCGGTATTGGGGAAGAAGTCTGGAATGAACCGAAAGCGCGTGTCTTTCCCGACACAATGGCCAAGCTGCTCAGAATCTTAGTGACAGAACTTAACGATGAGTTCCTAGGGCACGACGATAAACCCTCAGTTATGGGTACCTTCGAAATTCTGTGTCAGTTGATTTTACCGTGTGCGACCCTAGGTGAAGCCTTAGAACTCGGTACTCGATATTACAAATTGATGGACATGGCGTTACACACTCAGTTTGAGCGATACGAAAATGACGGTGCTTTGGTTGTCAATCAAGTTCGTCCCTGCCTCAATAAGCAAAACTATTTAACCGAATACCAACTGGTTCTATGGCATCGATTAGCTTGTTGGCTCACGGGTAAAAGAATCCCCATTAAAAAAGCGGAATTTGCCTATCATAAGCCTGCGCACAGCGACGAATATAAACTGTTCTTTTATGGCGATCATGTCTTCAATCAGCCTCAAACTCGGTTGCACTTTTTTCAAAGGGACTTAGATTTACCCATTGTGCGCAGTCGCGAAGAGTTACCGGAGTTGATGAAAGAAGCGCCTTACGTTTTTCTCGTAAAGCCCAACAACACCGCGAGCATTAACGCTCAAATCAGACGTATTTTGGAAAACAACTTAGAACCCGACATGCCCGATTTCGAGTCCGTAGCCAGTCAACTCAACACCAGTACGCAAACACTGCGACGTCGATTGAAGGATGAGCATTCGTCTTTTCAGGCCATCAAGGATCAGGTCCGCAGAGACATGGCCATATACTACCTCAGCGATAATAAACTCAGCATTAATGACATCGCCCTGAAAGTTGGCTTCACGGAGCCCAGTACCTTCCATAGAGCCTTTAAGAAGTGGACAGGATTGACGCCTGGCGATTATCGATCTGAATCCATTTCCGAAGGATAACTTGCTCAGCGATAAAAGATTCGCCATTGGATATGGCGTTTTTGATCATTGAGCCGCCCCAATGGCACTGACACACTGAGTGCTCACGTTTCATCCTCATAGCCAAACAAAAACAACACCGGGGGCCATATGATTCCACGTACTTTATTCGACAGTGATTTAGAAGGGTTTCGCGATACTGTGCGAAAATTTTTAGAAAAGGAAGCCATTCCTTTTCATGCTCAATGGGAAAAAGACGGCCAAGTGGATAGAGCCCTATGGAATAAGGCTGGAGAGATGGGATTCCTCTGCCCAACGGCACCGGAACAATATGGCGGTCTAGGCTGTGACTTTAGGTACAGTGCGGTCGTGATGGAAGAGGTTTCATATGCTGGCTGTTCCGGTATTGGCTGGCCACTGCATAGTGACATCGTCATGCCATACATTCAGAACTGGGGAACAGAAAGCCAAAAGCAAACTTACATTCCCAAGTTAATCAGCGGTGAAATGGTCGGTGCCATCGCCATGACCGAGCCAGGTGCAGGTTCCGATTTACAAGGCATCAAAACCACCGCCATCAAACAGGGTGATCATTACATCCTTAACGGCTCGAAAACGTTCATAACCAACGGGCAGCTTGCGGACCTCGTCATTGTCGTCGCCAAAACCAACCCTGCGGAAGGCGCCAAGGGTATCAGCCTTTTCTTAGTCGAAGCCGGCATGGAGGGTTTTGAAAAAGGATCGAACTTAGACAAAATTGGAATGAAAGCCCAAGACACCAGCGAGCTGTTTTTTAACGACGTAAAAGTCCCCGCTGACAATTTATTAGGGGGAACAGAAGGCACAGGCTTCATTGCACTCATGCAGGAGCTACCGCAAGAACGCTTGTTAGTCGCCCTAACCGCCGTAGCGGCTTGTGAAGCTGCGATCAATTGGACAAAGGACTACATCAAGGAGCGAAAAGCATTCGGAAAACCCATTTGTAAGTTTCAGAATACCCGCTTCAAAATGGCTGAACTCATTACAGAAGTGAACGCACTTCGAGTGTACACCGACCGCTGCCTAGAGCTTCACCTAAATAAGAAACTCGATATCCCCACAGCTGCGGGGTTAAAGCAGATCACCACAGACTTACAGTTCAAGGTAATGGATGAATGTGTGCAGCTTCATGGTGGCTACGGCTACATGAACGAATACCCCATCGCTCGTGCTTGGGCAGACAGCCGAGTACAAAAAATTTACGCTGGAACCAATGAAATCATGAAGGAAATTGTGGCCCGAGCAGAACTGGGCTAATAAAAAGCAACCGGGCTCCCATGGTGCCCGGTTGTCGATTTATTTTATTCGACCGCCGTTAATAGCATTTTAAGGCCAGGGTGGGACACCCTCCTTTCTGGCGATATAGCATAAAAGCGCTCCACAAATTCCTGTGTTTCACCAATCACTCGTACCTTATACAAATCCACCAGCTCATCAGCAATGATGGTGGGTGCAGCGAACACACCATACCCCGCATTTCCGAAGGCTTTTAACAGCGCACTGTCATCCAGTTCAGCGACTATTTCTGGTGCTATTTCATGCTTATCAAACCAAGAGAGTATAAGGTCACGAATAAGGGACATGCGCCCGGGCAATAAGAACGGCTTTCCATCCAACGATCGAGGAAAGTCTCCACGCAGCTCGTCCGCCAAATCGGACGTCGCGAAAAAGGTTAGTCCGCTATGGGCGATGGAATGATTAAACGCCTTGATGGGGCTGGTCGTTGGCAGTGGCTGATCTGTAATCAAACAGTCCAGCTTGTTAACCGCCAACTCACCTAGTAACGTGGCCTGATCCCCTTCACGGCATATCAGACGAATATGCTCGGATGCCTCCAAAATAGGCTTAAGTAATCGCAAAGCCAGCGACTTAGGTACAACGTCAGTGATACCCACAGAGAACCGGGTCCATTGTTGAGGCTGCTGCTGAGCCAGAACCCATTTAATCTCATCGCCAATCTGAAACAAGCGCTTCGCTTGTTGAAAGATCATCTGACCGCTTTCAGTCATCGTTAGGCGCTTTCCTTGCCGATGAAAGAGTGTGACAGACATGCTCTCTTCAAATTTACTGATCTGTCCACTTATGGTTTGCGGCGTTAGATTGAGCTTTTCACTGGCAGCCACAATGCTGCCTTCTTTCGCCACCACAAAGAAATAGTAAAGGTGGTTGTAGTTAAGAGGAGTCATATAAACCTCGAATTTTTCGAAGCATTTTAGAGATTAATTCGAATTTATAGAAGAGATTTATTCGCGTAAGCTGCTGGCATGTCTCACAACAGTCTTCAGACTAGGTAGGTTGTTCCCTTGTCATGGGTTAAACAATTTTTCAAACACGACTCAGCTGGCGGCGTGATCCTTGTCATTATGGCAATCCTCGCCATGATCATGGCCAACAGCCCACTATCTCAACTCTATGGGGCATTTTTGGACATGCCTCTCGAAGTGCGTATTGGTTCCTTAGAGGTCGCGAAACCCCTTCTTCTTTGGATCAACGACGGTCTAATGGCCATTTTCTTCTTTTTGGTTGGCCTTGAGTTAAAAAGAGAAGTCATCAGCGGGCATCTTTCTAAGCCTAGTAATCTGGTTTTACCCGGCGTGGGCGCAGCAGCAGGCGTGGCCTTACCGGCGATCATATACAGCTATTTCAACCAACACGATCCAATTTCAGCTCAGGGTTGGGCCATTCCCGCGGCCACTGATATTGCCTTTGCGCTAGGTATTTTTAGTATCTTTGGAAAGCAATTTCCGGTTTCACTCAAGCTGTTCTTACTCTCAGTCGCCATATTGGATGACTTAAGTGCCATCGTCATTATCGCCTTATTTTACAGTTCCGACCTGTCCGTGACATCTCTGGTGATTGGCTTCATTGGTTTAACCGTCCTATTCATTTTCAACCGTCTTCGTGTGCGTAGCCAAGGGCTATACATCCTAGTGGGCGTAATCGTATGGCTGTCGGTATTAAAGTCCGGTGTGCATGCGACACTGGCGGGATTTGCGGTAGCTCTGTTCATACCAAGCCAAGTTAAAAATTACGATGGTCACGCCATGGCAGAGCATATGGAGCATGGCCTCCATACATGGGTCACCTTTGCTATTTTACCTCTGTTTGCGTTTGCCAACGCTGGGGTTTCTTTAGCGGGTATATCTTTCAGTTCGCTGCTTGACCCCATTCCGCTGGGTATTGCGGCCGGATTATTCGTCGGTAAACAGTTGGGCATATTTGCCAGTTGTTGGCTGCTCATTAAGTCACGACTGGCGTCCTTACCCGAAGGGGCAACATGGGGCCAGCTCTATGCTGTGTCGGTATTGTGCGGTATCGGGTTTACCATGAGCTTATTTATCGGTTCGTTAGCGTTTGAAGGTATGGACGCAGCGTACATCACCAGCGTGAAACTGGGTGTGTTACTAGGCTCGATTTTATCTGCGGCTTTAGGTGCCTTCTTGATGTGGTACTTAGGCAAGCAAAACAAAGACGGCCTCTCGGCCACTTAGAAAGGATTTTTATCGAGCCACTGGCTCACATGTCTCCCTGACTCAGAAATGTGTCTCTCACTCTCGCCCCGGCCAAGAATCGCAGCAAGAATCTTGAATCCGGGGCTTTTTTTATCCATCACATAGGCTGATCTAGGAGCCGAAACCCGACTTTGATGGTCACTTGCCAGTGGGCAATCTCACCATTCTGAATGTGCCCTCTGGTTTCGACCACCTCAAACCAATCCATGTTGTCCAGTGTCTCACTGGCTCGGGCCACGGCGTTCTTAATAGCGTCATCACTGCTTACCGTAGAGCTGCCAGTCAGCTCCACTTTCTTATAAATGTGATCCGACATGGGCTTGTCCTCTGAGAAGTCGTTTACCTAAGTGTAGACAAGGGTTTCTAAGGCCCAAAAAAAACGGCGAGTTCATCGCCGTTGTTGCAAAACAGAAGCTAGGCTCGCCGCCCCGTTCGAAACGCAATTGGACCTGCAAGCATAAATTCCACTTCATCTCTTAGTGCCAAAACATGGTCTTCTGCGATCTTCCACATGGGCCCGCTCACGACGGACTGATAACGTTCTTGGGCGAAAGGCAGTAAGTCACTCCTTACTAACATTGTAATGGCCAGCAAAGGGCCAATGAGCTGTGCATTCTCGTTATGCTGAGCTAAGTACTCTTGTTGTAATTTTTGCAGCCTAGACTCTAAATCCATGACATAGCGTTGGTAATCTGAAAGGTCCATAAACAGGCTATCCCCAAAAAGTTACTACCTAAAACTGAGTGTAGATGAGAATTATTAGCCTGCTGACGGAATGGGAAATATCCTACAAAGATATGAGAAAATCTCAGCCATATAACAAAAAGCCCCTTTAACAAGGGGCTTTTAGAGAAATGATGCAGTAGAGGTTAACCTTGAGACAATAGCGCCCGAAGATCGATAATGGCCGCGTTGGCTCGAGCAATATAAGACGCCATCACAAGTGAGTGGTTGGCCGTTAAACCAAAACCAGAGCCGTTTAAAATAACTGGGGACCATACAGGTTCTTGAGTGGCTTCTAGTTCACGAACGATTTGCTTAACGCTCACCAGCGCATTCTTTTTGTGAAGAATATCAGCAAAATCCACTTCGATGGCTTTCAAGAAATGAATCAGCGCCCATGAAGTGCCTCGGGCCTCATAAAACACATCATCGATTTCGGTCCATGGGGTTTTAATTTCAAACTCTCCGTCAGTGCTCGTGCTTTGAGCTGCCGCATTGTCACCCGCCAAGTCGATGTTAATACGTTTTTGACCAACGCTCGCAGACAATCTCTGGCTTAAGGACCCAAGACGCGTCTCGACATCTTTTAGCCATTGTCTTAGGTTATCGGCACGAGCAAAAAACTGTGCATTACCCTGTTGATCATCGGCCAAACGATCTAGATATCTATCCAGTTTACTGATACCTCGTTCGTACTCCCCTTCCGTTTCAGGCAGGGCCCAAGACAAGTTGTCGAAATGAAATTGAGGCTCTGCCACGGCAAGATCCACATCTTCAGTACTTTGACTTTGACTGCGGCTGAAGTCTTTACGTAAAGCACGACTTAAATCACGTACTTGAACGAGAACGCCAAATTCCCAGTTGGGAATATTGTCCAGCCAAAGACCCGGCGGAATGACATCGTTACTTAAATAGCCACCAGGCTTATTCATCAATGTTCCGGCCACTTCCATTAACGTCGCCACAGTGGTGTAGCCTGTCACCATAGGGCGGCCCTGTTCATCCGCATGCTGAGACGCGACCTGTGATACGTTGAAAGGCTCCGGCTCAGAACTCCAATAAATGCCTAAGATCACAGCCAGAAATAGGTAAATGGCCACAAAGCCAACCAGCACTTTCACCATTAACCCTGTTTCAAGAAAACGCTCGAACCTTTCACTGCTTTTTAACATAGTGTTTTAGCCTTATTCCTGATGATGGTGGTGATGGTGATGCTCATGATGATCCTGCTGAGGCAGCTCACCCGGCGCCTTCGCTACCAAACTAACTGGGTAAGTCTGGTTATTCTGATCTTTGAGAATCAGAGTGACCGTATCACCACCTTTAAGCGTGGAAGTTAACCCCATAAACATCACATGGTAACCACCAGGCTTGAAATCAAATGATCCATGGGATGGCACGGTAATCGTTTCGACCTTGCGCATCGCCATTACCCCACCCTCTTTCTTGAGATGTTGATGGTATTCAACCGTGGCTGCCACGTCAGACAGAGCGGATGTCAGTACCAAAGGAGCATTCGAGTGGTTCACAATGGTGAAGTAAGCCGCTGTATTGGGTTGGCCAGGTGGCATGGCACGAATAAAGGCATTATCAAAAGACACATCGGCCCACGTAAAGGCTGACATTAGCGCCAACCCGATCGAAATCAACACACGCATAATAAAATTCCCCAATGGATTTTCGTCACTATAACAAAAAATCACAGGGGTTGCGGCTTAGAAATCGCGAACCCCATCATGCCATCCACACCGATTTCTTTTAACCGCTGGCGCTCGTCCTCGGTCTCGACGCCTTCCGCGAAGCAAAGCGCCTGTTGGGAGTGCAACACTTTTGTCATACCTGAAACAAAAAACGCGTGATCATCATGCTGCGCAATATCCCGGATAAAGCGTTTTTCTATTTTTCCTTGATAGACCGGTACCCGAGCTAGGTAGCCAAAATGACTTCCGTAGGTGCCCATGTGATCGACACCGAGTTTCATGCCCTTATAAACCATTCTGTTTAGCCAATGTACGATAGCTTCAGAACTGTTCACCAGAGCATATTCACTGCACTCCATCACCAAGTGGGAGAGTTGCGACTCTGTGAGGGTCTCTTCGAACCAACTGCGAAAACCTGCATCTTGAAGGCTGGCATTGGAAATATTGATCACCCATTCGATTGCTGGATGCTCCGCTTGATGTGCTTGCCAACGACGAATGATCCACTGATCAAAAACAACCGCCATCTTTAGGGTTTCAACCATGGGCCAAAAAAACGCTGCCATGTGTTGCGCGCCATTCTTTTCATGCAGGCGGCAATGCACTTCCCATTGTATGACGTTGTCATGTAAATCGACGCAAGGCTGATAGAACAACTTCAACTGATTATCGCTAAGGGCGGTGTTCAGCTTTTGTTGCCACTGCACCCAATTTGTCACCGTATGGGCTTCGATTTCGCCGAGTAAAAATGATTGCTGCTGTAATCTTGCTCGACTCATGAGCATGTCGAGTTGGTGTTTCAAACTCGCCGGGGCAATCATTCTTGGCACCGGCAACACAACGGAGCGTAATCGGCCCTCTAGCTCACGAAGTTGACTGGAGCTTTCCAGTGCTTTTAGCACCTGCTGTACCCGCCCTTCATACTGGCGGTCCAAAGGGTCTGGCACAAACAACCAAAACTCCCCCCCCACTCTGGAACAGAAAACGTGCTCTTGATTCAATAAGGGTTCCGTTTTAATTTGCATCGCAAGTTGAAGCAGTAATTCGTCCACTTTGGTTCGACCAAAGGTTTGATTCAGTTGCGATAACTCCTCCAAACAAACCAGCATGACCCAACCTGACGAGAAGGTATCCTGTTTCATCCAATCCTGTAAGAAGTGCTCCCAGCCTTTGCGGTTGTGAAGTTGCGTAAGCGAGTCCTGATCACTTTCTTGCTGCAACCTTGCAACGGTTTCAGCGTGGGCTAAAAAACTCGAATGTAAGCGGTCACTTAATCGATTCATCGAGCGCACTAGCACTCTCAATTCGCTGCCTTTGGGCTCTTGAGTAATTTTTTGAAACTGGTTGTTCGCCATCGCTTCGGCGACATCCACTACTTGTTTCAAAGGCTTAAGGTGCCAGACCAGCATAACGCGAAGGCCATACACCATAATAAACGTCATCAACGCGAACCATGCCACCTCGGCTTTCACTTGACGCCACATGTGTTCAAACGCAGGGGCGGTATGCATCTGCACCGATAGAGTACCGAGTTGGCTCCAACCTTGATTGACAAAAGTTTCCGCATAGCCTGCCGTCATGGGTAGCCACTTTTTAAACCACAAAGGCACATCGGTCTCCAAGGAGGGAGCTGTTCGTTGAATCACTCGCCCATCTAAGTAGGTAAAACCAATGTCCAAGTAGTGGCCTCGGTCAAACACGACATCGATGGCGGAAGCCAATGAAGCATCATCTTCGCGCGAAGCGAAATGGGTGAGGGTCAAGGCTAAGGTGGTGGCTGTTTCATCTGCCCGAGCCGCCATCTGCTGCTCCACGTGATGCCGCAACGAATAGATATTCATGACAAGATTACCCGCCATGACCGTCACCATGAGCAAGGCAACACTCAGTGCTAACTGCCGTTTCATGCTCATATTCATTACCTTCTATTGGGCAAAGCTAACCACGCCGTTTGCTTTTGCTCTTCCATTCGAATCAACAAGTCCATCCACATATTCAGCCGTTTAGGATCTCCAACCCGAATGCTACCGCCCTTCATGCGTTCAAGCCACATGCCAAGTCCATTAAAGCTGTAAACCGGTGAAAGATCGGGTCTTCGACTGGCAGGTTCGATTCGAGACGTTAGGTTATCTAAGATTAGAGGATCAGCATTAGGGGTCGCATAATAGGCCAACACCATGTGCGCCTGATTCAACTTCAAGGCCTTGACGTAAGTGATGCGCAGGCGGCTCTGCTCAACGCCAGCTTGGATCAGCGAAAAATACTTCGCGATCACATAGTCTTCACAGTCGCCCCCGCCAGAGCCGATACTTTCTACGGGTGTGGCCCAGTAATCTTCTTGCTGCCAATGTGACTGATCACTGCGAAAATGAATTTTACGGTTAAAGTAGCGATTCACGGCCTGCAACTTATCCAAGTCTTTGCGCCCACGGTTTTGCTCCATCACCAGCTGGCCCCAAGCGGTTAGCTCACCAACAATGCCCGCACCGTATTGCTCTGTCGCCCAATCCAGTAGCCCAGGAGACACCAAATCATCAAAGGTCTGACTTAGCCCCAAAGAGGCAAACAGGCAAAGAACCAGCGCCCAACATAAGCCCTTTCTAGACTCATCCCGACAACTTAAATAGGCCATTTAAGCTCTGCCCCAAATACGACCGTACATCCTAGAAACCCGCATGGTGGCGACAACCTGCCCTTGTAATCCCTATATCTTCATTAACTATAGGAGAAAACTCATCAAGCACATGGTTGAAACCCGGTATTCTTGAGCACTCATGGATACGACTAGGCACGTCAAAATTCGTGATATTCGTCATCACCTAGCTAAGCGAAAATTCGTATTGTTGCTACAGTTAGAGAAGACCGAATGCAAACAGGCCCACCATGAGTCATACAGAGCAAGAGTCACCCACAGAGGCCCTGAAGCGCCACTTCGCCCAACGGGTCAACAACCAAGCAAGAGCTCTGGCCAATCGCTGGCACATGGTGAGTGACCAACCACTTACCACCGAACTCATTGAGGACCTATCTCAAGATGTTCAAAAACTCATTCATCAAGCGACCCGCTTCGAGGCACATACCCAACTAGAGAAAGCAAAAAAGCTAAATGAGTGGCTACAAAAAGCCGATAGCGCGTTGCAGGCAGGGGCGCCGGTAGATACCAAGGTCATTAGTCAATATGTGGACGAACTCAGTCAGATGTCACTGCGCAGGCAGGATCAAGGTGACAATAAGCCCACTCTACCCACCAAACAGCCCGTATTACTGGTTATGCCCAACGAAGCCGCGCTTAAAATTACCGAGCAACTCAATCATTTTGGCATTGAGAATCAAATTGCCAAGGACCCAGGGCACTTTGAGCATCTAGTTCAGCAATTCCCTCCGTGTTCCATTATTGTCGATATTCATTTTGCGAAAGAACAGTATGGAGAAGGCTACGGTTTGGCACTGATTCAAAACTGGAGTGCGAGCACGCCAAAGCCGAGTATCCCCATCGTATTTTTAACGCAAGAAGACAGCGCAAGTCTTGAGCAACGGCTTGAAGCCAGCCGCAACGGTGGAAAACACTTCTTCATCAAGCCCAATGCCGCCCAGCTCATTCGCGCGGTCGAGCGATACTACTCCAACTTACCGGAGGATCCGTACAAGGTGCTGGTGGTCGATGACTCTAAAAGCCAAGCCCTGTTTTGTGACAAATCTCTAACGGCGGCAGGCATGGACACCATGGTCGTCACCGACCCAATGCAGGTGCTAACCGCCATCGAAAGCTTTTCTCCAGAAATTGTCGTCATGGATATGTATATGCCCGGCTGTACCGGCACAGAACTCGCAGCGGTTATCCGCCAGCAAACAGAATACGTGAGAATTCCCATCGTATTTCTCTCTGGTGAAGAAGATATCAACATTCAGTTAAACGCCATGCGCCAAGGGGGGGATGACTTTCTTACCAAGCCGATCGATCCCGATCATTTGGCCGCACGAGTATTAAACCGAGGACACCGCTCTCGAGAACTGACAAATTTGATTGTACGAGACAGCCTTACTGGGCTTTATAACCACACCCATATTTTGGATCGATTAAGTCAAGCCTGTCGTCAGGCAAAAGAAAACGACACGTCACTGTGCTTCGCCATGGTCGACATCGACTTCTTTAAAAAAATAAATGACAACTATGGCCACCCAGTGGGCGATAAAGTGATTTCTGCACTCTCACTGTTCCTTAAGCAACGTCTAAGACGCACCGACAGCGTCGGCCGATACGGTGGTGAAGAATTTGCGGTAATTTTACCAGGCACAAAAGGAAAAGATGCACTGCACTTTTTAAACGACATGAGAGAAGTCTTCAGTCAACTGGAACACAGTGCAGGCGATTCTGATTTTAAAGTGAGTTTTTCGTGTGGCGTGTGTGAGTTCAATGGCGAGAATGCAGACAACATTATCGAGCAAGCCGATGAAGCACTCTACGAAGCCAAGCGCCAAGGCCGCAACAATGTCCAACTCTACGTCGAAGACTAAAGTCAAAAGCAAACACCTAAGAGGCAAACACTTTCGCTAGACTCCTTCGAACTGGACACCTCAGTGGGGTTTGGGCAAACTAAAGCCAATTGCACTCTGTAGAAGACATTTCATCATGGCATCCATTCTCGTACTACATGGCCCCAATCTAAACCTGCTTGGTACCCGTGAGCCCGAAATTTATGGTTCGCAAACACTGGACGATGTTAACGAGTTACTCCAGTCACAGGCACAACAGGCTGGACACCACCTTTTAAGTTTTCAAAGCAATGCCGAATACGAATTAATCGAACGCATCCACGAAGCTCGCGCAGAAGGCATTGATTTTATCCTCATCAACCCGGCTGCCTTCACTCATACCAGTGTGGCCATCCGTGACGCACTATTGGGTGTCGGTATTCCGTTTATTGAAGTTCATATCTCAAACGTGCACGCTCGCGAATCCTTTCGTCATCACTCCTACTTAAGTGACGTAGCCGTCGGTGTCATATGCGGCCTCGGCACACAAGGTTACGAACTGGCATTACAGTCGGCCATCAAACAGGTAACGACATAACCATGGATATTCAACTACTGAAAGAGATGATCGCCTTAATGGAAGAATCTTCCCTCACCGAAATCGACGTGAGCGAAGGTGATCAGCGAATTCGACTTAAGCGCGGAGGCGAACCTCAAATACTGCAGTCCGCCCCTGTGGCATCACAGCCACAGATGGCAACCAGCGCCACCACTGAAGAAAAAGCCGTCCATTCAGGGCATGTCTTAAAATCCCCCATGGTCGGAACGTTTTATCGATGCCCCTCACCTAGCTCTCCTGCCTTTGTCGAAGTCGGCAAAACCGTTAAAAAAGGGGACGTGGTCTGCATCATCGAGGCCATGAAGATGATGAACCAAATCGAAGCAGACAAGTCGGGCGTCATCGAAGCTGTATTGGCAGAAGACGGCCAGCCCATTGAGTTTGACCAAGCTCTCTTCACCATAGTGTAAGCCCGGAATGAAACAACTGTTAAATAAGGTGGTGATCGCAAACCGCGGCGAAATCGCACTTCGAATACTTAGGGCCTGCAAAGAAATGGGAATCGCAACCGTGGCGGTTCATAGCCAGGTTGATCGCGATTTAATGCATGTTAAATTAGCCGATGAAAGCGTGTGTATTGGCCCCAACGCCAGCAGTGACAGCTATTTAAATGCGGCGGCGATACTGAGTGCAGCAGAAGTCACCGACGCCACTGCGATTCACCCAGGTTATGGCTTTCTGGCCGAGCGTGCCGATTTTGCCGAACAGGTAGAACGGTCTGGCTTTAAGTTTATTGGCCCCAGTAGTCAGGTCATTGCCACCATGGGCGATAAAGTTGCCGCAAGAGACGCCATGCGAAAAGCGGGCATTCCCACCGTGCCTGGCACCGGAGCCATTTCAGCCACCACGAACCTACGCGAAATCGCTGAGGACATTGGCTACCCTGTGATCATTAAGGCGGCCGCCGGTGGTGGCGGACGAGGCATGAAGGTTGTCCATAGCGAAGCCGCGTTGGCCAACGCCGTCTATTTGACTCAATCCGAAGCCAAAGCGGCGTTTGGCAGCGATAAAGTCTATCTTGAAAAGTTTCTTCAACACCCAAGGCACATCGAGATTCAAGTATTGGCCGACAGCCATGGCAATGCCATTCACCTAGGGGATCGAGATTGTTCAATTCAGCGTCGCAACCAGAAAATCATCGAAGAAGCCCCCGCCCCCAATATTCCTGAGGAAGCAAGGGCACAAGTCGCACAGCGCTGCGTACAAGCCTGTATCGACATCGGCTACGAAGGAGCGGGTACCTTCGAGTTTCTGTACGAAGATGGGCAGTTTTATTTCATCGAAATGAACACCCGAGTTCAAGTCGAACACCCTGTCACTGAAATGGTCACCGGTGTGGACATTATTCAAGAGCAACTGCGCATTGCTTCTGGATTACCCCTGTCTTTTAAGCAATCCGATATCACCATAAAAGGCCATGCGCTAGAGTGCAGAATCAATGCAGAGGACCCGACCACCTTTACGCCTAGCCCAGGAAAGATCACTCAATTTCACACCCCTGGGGGACTGGGAATTCGAGTAGATTCTCACCTGTATAATGGCTATAGTGTGCCCCCCTATTACGACTCACTCGTAGCCAAGGTCATAAGCTACGGTGATACAAGGGAAAGCGCTCGCCTTAGGATGCGAAATGCCCTCGATGAAATGGTCATCAGTGGGATTCGTAGCAACATTCCATTGCACCAGGAACTCATTCGAAGCTCAGATTTCCAAAAAGGCAGCGTCGATATCCATTTTCTGACCCATAGATTAGCGAAGAAGTAGCATGCCTTGGATCCAAGCCATCATAGACACCAACCCAGCTCAAACCGATGTGCTAGAGGATTTACTCATTGCCATCGGGGCCCAGGCGGTCACCATGCGCGACGGTGCGAATCAGCCAATCTATGAACCTAAGCTAGGAACAACCCCGCTGTGGGACAACGTGGTACTGATCGCGCTGTTCGATGCGGAAGACCCTGTGGATAGTCAAATGGAAAGATTGGCAGAAATCTACAAAGAAGAATTGGAGCTGGACTTCCCCTCTTACAAACTCGAATTGGTGGAAGACAAAGACTGGGTCCGCGAATGGATGGACAAGTTTAAACCCATGCCGTTCGGCGAACGCCTATGGATTTGCCCCAGCTGGTTAGAACCCGAAGATGCCAATGCGGTTAACCTGAACCTGGACCCGGGTTTGGCTTTCGGCACCGGCACTCATCCGACCACCGCCCTATGTTTAAAATGGCTCGACCAAGCTCAGCTTGAGGGAAAAACGGTCATGGATTTTGGTTGTGGCAGCGGTATCCTAGGCATAGCAGCCATGTTGCTCGGAGCCGAGCGTCTATATGGTATTGATATTGACCCTCAAGCCATTTTGGCCAGTGATGAAAACACCAGCCGCAATAAAGTCGACGCTAGCCTTGCCAGCTTTTATCTTCCAGAAGATGCGCCAGAAGTACAAACCGACCTGGTACTAGCCAACATATTGTCCGGGCCGCTCGTGGAACTCAAAGACAGCATTCTGTCGTACTTAAAACCCGGTGGCGAATTAGTGCTTTCCGGCATCCTAGCCAGTCAGGCACAAACCGTCGCCGACGCCTATTCGGCGGATTGTGACCATATTGTTGTGACAGAAGAGGATGGCTGGGTGCGCATTTGCGCACAAAAGCGCATCTAATCTCTTTTCTTCAACGGATGAAGCCTTAAAATACGCCCATGGATCAAACAAGAATAACCAAGTGCCCAAAGTGTGACACCACCTTTAGAGTCACCGCCTCTCAGCTCAGCGCCGCCAAAGGAGCTGTGCGCTGTGGTGCCTGTCTGCATGTGTTCCGCGCCAGCGATTACTTTCAACAAGAAAAGCCAACCGTCACGGCCTCACCAGATGATCGCACACAGGACATGTTCGACGATGAATTGTTTGAAACCCCAGCAGCACCCGCCAATAAGGCCAAACCTGCTCCCCCCGCCATGGACGATCTCGATGACGATTTTCTCATTGATGATGATAATGGTCTCATTGATGACAATGAAAAGCCGAAAGGCTCGGCTTTTCTCAATGACATTGACGAAAACTTTTTAAGCATTAATCCCGATGCGGTAGAAGACCCTTTCTTTAGCGATAGCGATAAAGTTTTAGGGGACAGAAAAGAAGAAGAGGAAGATGCCGACGAAGCTTGGGCTCAGGCTTTGTTGGATGACAACGACGACGAGCCTCATTACACCCAGGCACCGCCAAAGGCGACCCAGTCCGTAGCTGAGCCTCAAAAGCCCACAATGGCGACCTTCACCTACATTGAAGACGACCCTTTGGATTTAAGCCTGCCGACCAAATCAGCGAAGCGCTGGCCTCTGGCCATCGCCTGCTCGTTAATGGTCGTCACTCTGGGTGCTCAAGCCGCCTTTTTTAATTTCGATAGCTGGTCACGACAAGCCTCTTTTCGCCCGCTTTATGCGCAAGCCTGCCAGTGGTTAAAATGCGAGCTACCCTCAACCTATGATGTGAGTAAAATTCGGACAACGACCAGCCCTCAGGTCAGTTCTCACCCCAAATATCAAGACGCCTTAACCGTAGATGTTCTGTTCATGAACACCGCTGAATTTGAGCAAACCTTTCCAAACGTTGAGCTCACCTTTACCGACACCAACGAAAAAGTCGTCGCGCACCGCATCTTTACCTCCGACGAATATTTAGCGGGTGAGGCGGCGGGACTGACGAGCATGCCACCACAAACTCCGGTTCATATAGCCCTAGAAATCATGGACCCAGGCAAACGAGCCAGCAACTATGTTGTGCGGTTTTTAGCGCCGTAATCAGATAAAAAATGTGGTTATTTTCTAGTGAAAACGGCTTGACACAAGCCGTTTTTTTTCTGCTGAAAAAATAAACAGTCATTTAGATCAATTCTTGCCCTGTCAAGGCTTTTACCCCATGAACTTTGCGAGTATGATAGCCGCCCCTGATCAGAGCAAAAAACAACCAATCTTAGAACATGTTTCAAATCGGACCGTACCAAATCGATGTACCCCTGGTATTGGCTCCAATGGCTGGCGTCACAGATCAGCCGTTTCGAACCCTGTGCAAGCGCCTAGGCGCCGGATTGGTAGTAAGCGAAATGATCACCAGTGATGTGAACCTGTGGAAGAGTAGAAAATCCCAAACCAGGCTCAATCACGAGGGAGAGGAAGAGCCCATTAGTGTTCAAATCGCGGGAGGCGATCCCGAAATGATGGCACAGGCAGCTCAGATGGCTGTCCTGCATGGTGCTCAGATAGTGGATATCAACATGGGTTGCCCTGCTAAAAAGGTCTGTAACAAGGCCGCCGGTAGCGCACTAATGAAAGACGAGGGACTGGTTAAAGACATTCTGTCTGCTGTTGTGGATTCCGTAGACGTGCCTGTCACGCTGAAAATGCGAACTGGCTGGGCACCTGAGCATAAAAATGCGCCTGTGATCGCACAAATGGCAGAACAAGCCGGCATTCAAGCGCTGGCCATCCATGGTCGAACCCGTAGTTGCGGTTACAAGGGCGCCGTGGAATACGACACCATCAAACATGTGAAGTCCATGCTCTCGATACCTGTGATCGCCAATGGCGATATCACAACCGCGGAGCAGGCCAAATGGGTTTTGGATTACACCGGAGCCGATGGCGTCATGATTGGACGCGCTGCGCAAGGGCGTCCTTGGATCTTTAGAGAGATTCAACACTATTTACAAACGGGCCAACATTTAGCGGCACCAAGCGTAAAAGAAGTGAAAAATATCTTGCTGGAACATATGCAAGGTCTGTACGACTTCTACGGCACCTATATGGGGGTCCGGATCGCTCGCAAGCATGTTGGCTGGTACCTTCAGGCCCATGACGATACCAAATCGGTACGTCGCCAGTTCAATGCACTGGAAACGCCAGAAGAACAAATACAATTAATAAACACCTTTTTTCATCAACATTTGGGGAAGGAACAAGCGGCATGAGTACCCACGAAACACCAGTGGTAAACACTCCAGTTGAGATTAACAACACAGCCGGTCAAGGGTTAGTTGGAGACACACAAACCCTTAGAGACAGTGTAGAGAAAGCGCTAGAGAGCTACTTTGCACAGCTAGACGGTCAACCCGTTACCGACGTGTATGAGATGGTTTTATCTGAAGTAGAAGCGCCTTTATTAGAAGTGGTAATGCGTTACACCAAAGATAACCAAACCAAAGCCGCCGTGCTATTGGGCCTGAATCGCGGGACCCTACGCAAAAAATTAAAGCAATACGGCATGCTTTAATCGATAAATCGATCTAATTTTCTTGACGCTGCCTTGTGCAGCGTCTTTGCTTTTTAAATCCCTAAAAATCTGACTGATCAATCAAATATGACATCTGCAATTACTCCAGTTCGTCGTGCACTTATAAGTGTTTCAGACAAAACCGGCATCGTTGAATTTGCTCAAGCGCTTGCAGCGAAGAACGTAGAAATTCTTTCCACTGGCGGCACTTACAAACTCCTACGCGATAACGCTGTAAATGCCATTGAGGTAAGTGACTACACCGGCTTCCCCGAAATGATGGATGGCCGCGTAAAAACACTTCACCCAAAAATTCACGGTGGTGTACTCGGTCGCCGCGGCCAAGACGATGCCGTCATGACTGAACATGGTATCAATCCGATTGATCTAGTGGTTGTAAACCTTTACCCATTCGAAGCGACGACAGCCAATCCAGATTGCACCCTAGCGGATGCCATCGAGAACATCGATATCGGCGGCCCGACCATGGTACGTTCTGCGGCTAAAAACAACGCCCACGTTGGTATTGTCGTAAACGCATCTGACTACGACGCCGTTTTGACTGAGCTAGAGGCTAACCAAGGCCTGAGCGACAAGCTGCGCTTCGACTTAGCACTCAAAGCATTTGAACACACTGCGGCATACGACGGTATGATCGCCAACTACCTTGGTCGCATTGATCAAACTGCTGATGTATTGAGCACCGAAAATAAAGCCGAGTTCCCTCGTACCTTTAATACTCAATTCATCAAAGCCCAAGACATGCGTTATGGTGAAAACCCCCATCAGAAAGCAGCATTTTATGTGGAAGCGAATCCAAAAGAAGCATCCATTTCGACTGCTAAGCAAATCCAGGGCAAAGAGCTTTCCTTCAATAACGTGGCTGACACTGATGCCGCGCTTGAGTGTGTTAAATCTTTCACCAAGCCTGCCTGTGTGATCGTTAAGCACGCTAACCCATGTGGTGTTGCCGTCAGCGAGAATGGCATTAAAGAAGCTTACGATTTAGCGTTTGCCACAGATACAGAATCTGCGTTCGGTGGCATCATTGCCTTCAACCGTGAACTTGACGGCGAAACAGCTGCAGCCATCGTGGAGCGTCAATTCGTTGAAGTCATTATTGCTCCATCGGTGTCAGCCGATGCAAAACTAGCCGTTGCGTCTAAACAAAACGTTCGCCTTTTGGAAACCGGTGAGTGGCCTGTAGAGCGCATTGGTGGTTTTGATTACAAGCGCGTCAACGGTGGCCTTTTAGTACAAGATCGAGACAACGGCATGATCACACCTGCCGACCTTCAGGTAGTGACCCAGCGTCAACCAAGCGAAAAAGAAATGCACGACTTAATCTTTGCTTGGAAAGTGGCTAAGTTCGTTAAATCTAACGCCATTGTTTACGCTAAGAATCGTCAAACAGTGGGCGTGGGCGCAGGCCAAATGAGCCGTGTTAACTCAGCGCGTATTGCGGCCATTAAAGCAGAGCATGCTGGCCTTGAAGTTAAGGGCTCTGTAATGGCATCTGATGCTTTCTTCCCGTTCCGCGATGGCATAGACAATGCGGCAAAAGCCGGTGTTGCGGCAGTAATTCAACCTGGCGGTTCTATCCGTGACGAGGAAGTTATTGCGGCTGCGGATGAAGCTGGCATGGCCATGGTGTTCACAGGCATGCGTCACTTCCGTCATTAATTAGATATTGGGAAAACGCCTTTTCCCAAACGCGTTTAAAAGCCGTAAGCCTATTTACGGCTTTGCTTATTTATAAATTATTTTTCAGTCTTAAATGAAAAGGGCATGAATAGAATGGCGAAATCCGATTCACCATTTTAACGAGTGCCCACGAGGAAATAAGATGAATGTTCTAGTTATTGGTAGTGGTGGTCGCGAGCATGCCTTAGCATGGAAAGCCGCTCAAAACCCAAACGTGAAAACTGTCTATGTTGCTCCTGGTAATGCGGGTACTGCAATCGAGCCTAATTTAGAAAACGTTGACATCGATGTGCTTGATTTCGACAAACTGGCTGCATTTGCAAAAGATAACCAATGTGAATTGACCATCGTTGGCCCTGAAGCTCCACTGGTTGAAGGTGTGGTGGACTTTTTTGCAGAACAAGGCCTAAAAGCATTTGGCCCAAAAAAGGGCGCAGCCCAACTGGAAGGCTCGAAGGCCTTTACCAAAGACTTCTTAGCCCGTCACGACATTCCAACGGCGGCTTATCAAAACTTCACCGAAGTCGAGCCTGCCTTAGCCTATTTGAAAGAAATGGGCGCGCCTATCGTCGTAAAAGCAGACGGTCTAGCTGCCGGTAAAGGCGTTATCGTTGCAGAAACGCTGGAACAAGCCGAAGACGCGGTGAAGGATATGCTATCGGGTAACGCATTCGGTGATGCTGGCTGCCGTGTGGTCATCGAAGAATTTCTAACGGGTGAAGAAGCTTCATTTATCGTAATGGTTGATGGAAACAACATTGTTCCGATGGCAACTAGCCAAGACCACAAACGCGTTGGCAACGGCGACACAGGCCCTAACACGGGCGGCATGGGTGCATACTCTCCAGCACCGGTTGTTACACCAGAAGTCAACGATCGCATCATGAAAGAAGTGATCATCCCAACGGTTGAAGGTATGAAAGCTGAAGGGAATGATTACACCGGCTTTCTTTACGCGGGTTTGATGATTGATGAATCAGGTGCACCTAAAGTAATCGAATACAACTGCCGTTTCGGTGATCCAGAAACGCAACCGATCATGCTTCGTATGAAATCAGATTTGGTTGATCTATGTTTGGCTGCACTAGAAGACAATGGCCTTGCTGGGAAAACCGCTGAGTGGGATCCACGCGCATCCATTGGTGTTGTATTAGCTGCCGGTGGATATCCAGCGTCTTATAACAAAGGCGATGTCATTTCTGGTTTACCTGAAACTGAAGTGGCTGGCGAGAAAGTTTTCCATGCTGGAACAAAACTGAACAGCGCGAACGAAGTCACCACCAACGGTGGCCGTGTGCTGTGCGCAACAGCATTGGGTAACACTGTGACGGAAGCTCAGCAGAAAGCCTACGAGCTTACTAAGCAAATCAGTTGGAACGGCGTTTTCTATCGTAATGACATTGGTTATCGTGCCATTGCCCGCGAAAACAGCTAATCAATAAGCCCGCCTATGGCGGGCTTTTTTTTGCCTTTAGCGCACTGGTGACTTCAACCTCTCGCCCAGTTTACCTATACTGCCGTTAATATTCCTAAATAGACTCCGCCATGTTGTTACGCATTTGCCTGCTGTTGTTGTCGATTTTTTCTTTCAACGCGATTGCTCACGATGAAAGACAAAGCATCATCATGGCTCAAGGGCCGGTCGAGATTTCTCTTCAACAAGCACTAGAGTGGTTCGAAGCAAATCATAGTCAATTGAGCTTGGGCCAGTTGCAAGCCACAGGGCAAGCCCAGTTTAAACACATCGAAAAAGGGGCTGTTTTAGAAAGTGACCACGTCTACTGGATTCGCTTTCGGCTTATAAACCCGTTTGCTCAATCCATTCCTGTTGCGCTTACCCTGTCTCCGAACAAAACCGTCATCGAAGCTGGCTATTTATTTGATGGGCATACCTGGTCTCGCATACCCGGGTTAGAGCAACACCACCTTTTAAAAGGCCACACGGCGTTAATATTAGATTCCCCGAGTGTTTCAGATACCTGGTTTTACCTGCGCGTCAAAGCGCCTCTCACGACTAAGCTTGAAGCGCAACTGCAAGATCTTGGTAGCTACACTCAATCCATGACGTACATCCAGCGATTGCTAGGTGCCGCCATGGCCCTCGGGGTGTTTTTAGTCTTGTTGCACCTTTTAGCCACCCGCTTTCACAATCACGTACGCCATTACCTCGTGATTTACATGGCTGCCATTGCCACCTTCTTCGTTGCGAGCCACGCGCCGGATGCGCAATGGCCCCAGTGGCTTGAGACGTTTAGCAATTTAACCCCGTGGACATTTGCATGGGGCTTAGCCCTATCGAGCTTTTCTACAGATTTTTATCACAATGTCCTGAAGTCCAGTAAAACCGCTGTTCTGGTTTTCTCCCTATTGCTATTCAGCCTGATATTAGCCAGCACCAACTACATATTTATTTTGTTCTGGTCGCTCGTGCCCGCCGTCTTTGCCCTTTATCGCTCAAGACAAGTGAGTTGGTTGCTAAACGTGGCCGCATGGATCATCACGCTAAACACCACCTGGCAGTTAAGCTACTTTATATGGCCAGACCAGATACATTCACCCTCAGATCTATTTGAAGTTTATGTGTATACCGGCGCCCTCATGTTAGCGAGCACCAGCATGATCATTCCTTATTTCCAAAGACAACTACGTAAACAACGCCCTGCAAACCAAAGCTATCACTCAGAGTTTTTGTCAAAACTGAGTCATGAATTACGAACCCCAATGAACGGTGTTCTGGGTATGGCAGAGCTATTATCCGACACGCCTTTGAGTACGGTGCAAAGGGATTATTTGGAAACCATCCAGGTGTCCGGTCAAGATATGGTAAGGCTGGTAAACAGAGTCAGTGACTATGCAAAACTTAACGCAGGCCGCATTCAAATCGAACAGAATCCGTTCGATTTATACGACCTATTGGAAAAAAATCTGAGTGCATTTCAAGCGGCTGCCGGTCAGCACTCAGTCGAACTGGTTCTGAACATCGACCCGAATACGCCCCATCAAATCGCTGGCGATGAACCAAGATTAACCACCATTCTAGAAAATCTTTTAGAACATGCACTCGCCCAAACCGACCACGGTGAAATCGAATTAAAGGTCTCAGTCAGCGACAGTGATACAAACCCTAATCTGGTTTTTTCTGTACGGGATACCGGTGTCGGTATGCAAAAAGACACCCTAAAACAACTCATGAGTCGACAACAAGGGCCGCTTACGCCCTCAGAGAGCGGTTTGCAAGGAGCTGACTTTGGTCTCACACTTTGCAAACGCATGATCGAACTGATGGGGGGCATGCTGTTTATCGAGAGCAGTGCCAATATCGGCACCACCATTAGTTTTAAACTCCCCTACGGTGAAGTTTCAAATCAAACCATTGCAGAAACAGAGTCAGACCTTCTGTCCGGTCTTTCCATATTGGTGGTGGATGACAATGGCACCTTGCGTAAGGTACTTCAACGTTACGCTAAAAGCTGGGGAGCAAACGCAGACACCACCTTTAGCGGTAAAGAAGCCCTCGCCCTCCTGCGTAGTCAAAATAATATCGGCTCGCCTTATGACATCATTCTCATCGACCAAGACATGCCGATCATGGATGGGTTTCAATTGGCGCGCCGCATCAATGAAGACAATGAAATCAATCCAGACCTGATTAAAATCATGCTGACGGGACTGGGGATTTCCAGCAACCAAAAAGAAGTCAAAGATTCTGGCATTGCACAAGTGATTACCAAACCTGTCACGTCGCGCGTGCTCAAGCAAGAACTCAGCAAACACATTCGCCGGCACCAGCGAAGAGCGTAAGGAGGGGTAGCTCCCCTCCGTTAGGCGAACATGATCTAAAGCATGGTTTTCGAAGGGGAATATCGTACAATGACCGAACTGAAGAGGTCATGATTATGCGTTCACTTTCCCCCTTAGATACCTTCATCACTCATGTCGATAACGCGATGAAAACGCTGGTTCCCAGCGCTGCTCATAGTTTTCGCCCCTCACCTGCCGACCAGAGTGCTGATGGCGAGTTAAGTGACAGTGAAAAACGTCACGCTTCGGGGTTAATGCGCATCAACCACACAGGCGAAGTCTGTGCGCAGGCCTTGTATCAAGGTCAGTCTTTAACAGCTCGGCTGCCGGAGGTGCGCCAAGCAATGGAAGAAGCTGCTGAGGAAGAAATCGACCACTTAGTTTGGTGCGAAGAACGCCTAAAAGAACTAGGCAGTCGTACCAGCCTACTCAACCCTATGTTTTACGGTCTTTCTTATACCGTGGGTGCCGTTGCAGGCGCCCTCGGGGACAAATGGAGCTTAGGCTTTGTTGCCGCGACGGAAGACCAGGTGTGTAAACACTTGGAGGAACATATGGTGTCACTGCCAGAGGGCGATCAACGTAGCAGAGCCATCTTGAAAGTGATGCATGAGGACGAACTAAAGCATGCAACGACAGCACTGGACGCTGGCGGTGTCGCATTCCCTAAAGCCGTTAAAACCTTCATGACATCCCTTTCTAAGGTGATGACAAAGACCACCTACCGCGTTTAACGGGCGAAACTGAAAACCAGAGCCATAGGCCCTGGTTTTAGTGGGTATTATAACTCGATCACTTCGTAGTCATGGGTGATCTCGACCCCAGCCGCTTCCAACATGATGCTGGCCGAGCAGTATTTTTCCGCTGACAATGCCACCGCACGCTTTACCTGAGCTTCTTTCAGGCCACGACCTTTTACCACGAAGTGTACGTGGATTTTGGTGAATACACTGGGTACCGCATCGGCACGCTCAGCTTCGATTTCAGCAACGCAGTCCACCACATCTTGGCGAGACTTCTTTAAGATACTCATGACGTCAAAGCTGGTGCACCCACCTAGGCCCAACAACATCATTTCCATTGGGCGTACGCCGAGATTGCGCCCCCCATGATCTTCAGGCCCATCCATCACTACCGAGTGACCACTGCCCGATTCACCGAGAAACATGGCGTCTTGCACCCATTTAATTCTTGCTTTCATGCCGCGCTTTCCGTCCACGAGATAAAACCGGCAGATTACCATAACCTACGGGCAAATAAGAAGAAAAGCGCAGCCTCCAACCGCAAAAAAGAGTCAGACTAAGTAGGACACAGTTCCCAAATTTATACATTTTTATCAACTAATCTGAGCTTTATTTCAATTTGCTATTCACCTATGGTGCATAATAGGTGCATAATTGTTTGGCATTTACTGCTATAAATAATAATGAAATCAAGGTTTGATGATTTAGGTTTGATTATGAATACAGGGCTCAGGACAGATCGACATAAGCATCTCGACTACTTTTTGTCGCAATGTCACCGTCGCCGCTACCCAGCAAGAAGTACCATCATTTACGCTGGCGACAAGAGCGATTCTCTTTTCTACATCATCAAGGGTTCCGTAACGGTTATCATTGAAGATGACGATGGTCGCGAAATGATCATGGCGTACCTTAATGAAGGTGACTTCTTTGGTGAAATGGGGCTCTTCGATGAAGTGTCGCCACGCAGCGCTTGGATTAAAGCAAAAGTGGAATGTGAAGTGGCCGAAATTAGCTACAGCAAATTCCGCGAAATCAGTGTGCATGACTCCCGCATTTTGTACTTCATCGGCGAGCAAATGGCCACCAGACTGCGCAAAACCACCCGTAAAGTAGGTGACCTTGCGTTCTTAGATGTAACGGGTCGTGTTGCCCGCACCTTACTGGATCTGAGCCAAGAACCAGATGCCATGACCCACCCAGACGGCATGCAGATTAAAATTACACGCCAAGAGATTGGGCGTATCGTAGGCTGTAGCCGCGAAATGGTCGGCCGAGTATTAAAAGCCCTAGAAGACCAAGGTCTCGTTAGTGTAAAAGGCAAAACCATGGTGGTATTTGGGGCCCGCAAGGCCGCTACACTGCCAAGTCGCAAAGACACTGATTAACACGCCTCTAGCGGCCACGCTTTAATAATTCTGTAGCGTGGTCCACTCCCCTCTAAGTCACTCGACACCAGACACACTTCATCGAATCTAACTGGTCCTATATCAATCGGTAGAATGACTTTAGGATTACGGCTACGGGACAGACTCATGTGAGGCCTAAACTCGGCTGGTTTGTGCCCGCTCTGGCGTACGAAGTCACACTGCCAAATCGCCTCGAACAAGGCCTGTAGTGAGGGCTCTGCCGGGCCCTCGATAGCCCAAACCTTAGGATTAAGTGAATTGGGGAAACCGCCAAAGCTCTTCGGTACCCAGTTAATAGCACCTATATTCCCAAAATCACAATTATTAAGAATTTTAATTCCTGCCTGTAAGGTTTCTTCGCTGACCTGCCCCAAAAAGGCGAGCGTCACATGCCAGTCCTTAGGGTCATGATAGGCTGGCAGATCCTCAATCCCAGCCTGATTCAGCGTGGCCATCAGCCTTTGGCGCTCCTCATCGCTCGGGAACAATCCAATAAAAAGTCGCACATTTCCCTCCTACCCACCTAAGGATCAGTGTCTATACTGAAAGTGATTGTGAGTGAGATGGCAGATATATGGAAGACTCTCTGTTTGCAGATGAACCCGCTGAGGAAACATTAGAAACGACACAGCTAGCCCCTTGGCACGTCCTCATCGTGGATGACGAAGAAGGGGTTCATCAGGTCACCGGCATGGTATTACGGGACTTTAAATTCGATGGGCGCCCGCTGAAAATCACCAACGCTTACAGCGCAGAAGAAGCTCGCAAGCTCATGACCGAGCTCGATGACGTGGCCCTCGCCATCGTAGATGTGGTCATGGAAACAGACGATGCAGGTCTAAACCTCGTGCGTCACATACGTGAAGAACTGCATAATCACTACACTCGCCTTGTGCTCAGAACCGGCCAACCGGGGCAAGCACCAGAAGAAAAGGTCATTCTTGAGTACGACATCGATGACTATAAAGACAAGACCGAATTAACCAGTAACAAACTCATTACTCTGCTGTACGCCACACTCAGAGCCTATCGCGACATCTGCATCATTGATCAACATCGCCGTAGCCTCGAGCAAGTGATTCTAGGCTCCACTGAAATATTTGAAGCCAATACCCTTTCTGTTTTTGCCACCGCGGTACTTCGGCAAATCAGCAACCTACTTCACTTAAATGGCGCTATTTTCTACTGCACGTCTCTAAACGAAGACATTGAAGAGGTCGACAACTACCACGTACTGGCCGTATCAGGTGAAATGACCGCTTATAAAACAAAGTCTCACCAAGAGCTGCCTAAAGAAGTCCAAGACGCCTTCCAAAAAGCCCTAGATGCAAAACACTCTCTGGTCGAAGAGGAAGCCTATACTGGTTACTTTACCACGAGTCATGGCAGTGAGAATTTACTCTATGTCTCCATGGAAGCACCATTAGATGAAATTGATCGTCAACTGCTGGATATCTTTGCCAGCAATGTGGCCATCACCTACGAGAACCTACTACTCAGAGACGAAATTCTAGAAACTCAAAAAGAACTGGCCTATATACTGGGCGAAGCGGTCGAGCAGCGCTCTAAAGAAACCGGCAGCCATGTAAGGCGAGTCGCTCTGTTTAGTCACCTCTTAGCCATCGAATATGGGTTAACAGAAGAAGAAGCAGAAGTGATTAAGCTAGCGAGTCCTCTGCATGACGTGGGTAAAATTGGCATTCCTGATCGGATTTTAAAAAAGCCGGGGAAATTCGAGCCAGAAGAGTGGGCCATCATGCAGACCCATGCTCAGCTGGGAGCTGACCTGCTTAAGCACAGCGATAACGAAGTGATCAAGATGGGGGCCATCATTGCCTCTCAGCACCATGAGCGTTGGGAGGGTGGTGGCTACCCTAAAAACTTAAAAGGCGAAGATATTCATATCGCAGGTAGAATCACCGCATTGGCCGACGTCTTCGATGCATTAGGTTGCAAGCGTTGCTACAAGGAACCTTGGCCACTAGAAGAGATACTGGCAGAGATCGATAAACAAAAAGGCAAACAGTTCGACCCTAAGCTTGTCGATATACTGCACGATAAGATTGACGAGTTTTTGGCAATACGTGACGCTTACCCAGGCTAGTCTGGCCCATGACCTCTGCCGAGGATGGGCCAATTAAAGCGATTAGAAAAACAAGGTTTTCAATTCCGCCCCAGGATCTTCCGCGCGCATAAATGCTTCGCCAACCAAGAAAGCATTCACATTTTTTGAGCGCATAGCGTCCACATCACCCTTAGCTAAAATGCCACTCTCAGTGACCAATAATGTACCTTCTGGTACCTTGTGAAGTAACCCATAGGTCGTATCTAAGGTGAGGTCGAATGTGTGTAAATCGCGATTGTTAATGCCGAGTAGCGGCGATGGCAGTGCCACTGCACGATCAAATTCCTCTTCGTCATGCACTTCCACCAGTACGTCCATTCCCAGCTCCCTCGCACAGTCATCTAATTCTTTCATCTGAGAATCTGATAAGCATGCGGCAATGAGCAGAATACAGTCCGCACCAATGGCTCTCGCCTCGACCACTTGGTAAGGGTCGACCATAAAATCTTTGCGTAATACGGGTAGCGCACACGCAGCGCGAGCTTGCTTCAAATAGTCGTCAGCCCCTTGGAAAAAATCCACGTCCGTTAACACTGACAAACAAGCCGCCCCTGCCGCTTCGTAAGAACGGGCAATGTCTTGCGGAACAAAATGTTCTCGAATCACACCTTTAGAAGGTGACGCTTTCTTAATCTCTGAAATCACCGCCGGTAAGCCAGCATCGATTTTAGCCGCGAGTGCAGCCTGAAAACCTCGGCAGCCATCTTGCTCTTTCGCGAGCCCATGCAACTCATTAATCGAAACTGAAGCAGAACGCTCACGCACTTCCTCGAACTTTCGATCCACAATTTTTTTCAAAATGGTTGGGGTATTGAGTGTCATAACCCTGTTTACTCCTGAGCGAATACGCGTGAAAACGCCGCCAACTCTTTTAATTTTTCCAGTGCCAGCCCAGTACTCACGGCATCTTCCGCCATAGCGATGCCTTCAGCCAAACTTGAGGCTAAGTCCGAGGCATAAATGGCAGCACCCGCATTTAGAGCAATCAGATCAGCCGCTTTTTTGCCAGCCTCTGTTTCCTGACTACTCAACGCATCTTTAATGAGCGCTAAGCTTTGTTCAGCATTCTCAACACTCAATCCAATGAGACTTTGGCTCTGTATATTAAAGTCTTCTGGTTTTATCCAGTATTCTGTTACTACACCATTCTTTAGTTCAGCAACCCTGGTCTCCGTCGCCAAACTAATCTCGTCGAGCCCGTCGTTGGCATGAACAACAAGCACATGGTTAGATCCTAAACGACCGAGTACTTCCGCCAATGGTTTACACAAATCACCATTAAATACACCCAGAACTTGATTAGGCACTGAAGCCGGATTCGTAATGGGGCCCAGCATATTAAAAATGGTACGCATGCCGAGTTCTTTACGCGGGCCAATAGCATGCTTCATCGCACTATGATGGCCAGGTGCAAACATGAAACCGACTCCGATTTCTTCCACTGCACGGGCGACTTGCTCCGGCGTCAACGCTAAGTTGACGCCCGCTGCTTCAAGCACGTCGGCACTGCCGGTAGAAGACGAAACACTCCGATTGCCGTGCTTTGCTACTCTTCCTCCCGCCGCAGCGACAACAAAGGCGGCCGCTGTGGATACATTAAAAATGTTCGCGCCATCACCACCCGTTCCACAGGTATCAACCAAATTTGTTGCGGACACCTCAACTTTACTGGCTAATTCACGCATCACACGCGCTGCCCCAGTAATTTCATCAATGGTTTCACCCTTCATGCGCAGGGCAACCAAAAAGCCACCAATCTGAGCATCCGTCGCGCCACCGGTCATAATCGTGCGCATGACATCCGCCATTTGTTGCTCTGATAGGTTTTGCTGTGCCACGACCGTGCTTAAGGCTTGCTTCATATCCATGAGGGTTATCCTATTTTTATTTTTAGAAAATTATTCAGTAGATCATGCCCTTGTTCTGTCAGGATCGATTCAGGGTGAAATTGCACCCCTTGGATTGGCAAGGTTTTATGTTGCACACCCATGATCTCTTCTACAGAACCGTCATCATTCATAGTCCAAGCAGTGACTTCTAAACAATCTGGTAGCGTATTCTTGTCTATCACCAATGAATGATAACGTGTTGCCACTAAAGGTTGGTTCAACCCCGAAAACACACCCTTATTTTCATGATGCACTTCACTGGTTTTGCCATGCATGACCTGACCTGCGCGAATAATGTCACCACCGAACGCTTGACCAATGCTCTGATGTCCAAGGCAAATTCCCAAGATAGGGATTTTTCCGGCAAAATGTTTAATCGCCGACACTGACACACCAGCTTCATTTGGTGTACATGGTCCCGGACTCACCACCAAGTGATCGGGTTTCAATGCTTCTATTTCTTCAATCGTGATTTCATCGTTACGCACCACCTTAACGTCAGCGCCTAGCTCACCCAAATATTGAACCACGTTGTAGGTAAAGGAGTCGTAATTGTCGATCATCAATAACATTATGCTTGCCCCTTTTGTGACTGGCTTAGCTCAGCAATCATCTGTTTCAGCTCTTGAATTTCAGCATGCAAATCTGATCTCGAAGGCTCGGTACTGTGTTCAGCTGCCTCTTTGGCATTTTCTTTCTCGATCACACTGACCACGATGCCAATCACCATATTTAAAAATGCAAATGCGGTTAAAAAGATAAACGTTAAGTAATAGATCCAGCTCATTCGGTAGACCGCCATGGTTTCGTACATGACATCCGTCCAATCTTCAAATGTCATTACCCGGAATAACGTCAATAGCGATATTGAAATATCACCCCATAATTCTGGATTAATTGACGCAAATAACGTCGCTCCAATCGCGGCATATATGTAGAAAATAATAAACATGAGCAGCATGACATAACCCAACTGAGGCAAAGCCAACAGCAGCGAGTTAAGCAATACACGCAACTCAGGAATAATGGATACCATTCTCAATACTCGAAAGATCCGCAATAACCGCCCGATGAACGCCATCTCACTTTCATCCACTGGCACTAAGCTCGCCACCACGATCAGTGTATCGAAAATATTCCAACCACCTTTGAAGAAGTCTCGCTTTCGTTCTTCTCCCAGAAAGCGAATGACAATTTCCACTAAGAAGATCATGGTAATGAAGCTATCTAGCCACGAAAGGCTCTCTAGCATAATGGGAGGCAAATCATAGGTTTTCGCCCCCACCACAATGGCAGAAAAAATAATGACAAACACAACAAACAGTTCAAATGCTTTGTTGCTTCGCAATTCTAAAAAACGTTTTTGTAAGCCTGAGGTATTCATACCGCGTTTCTCTAAAATACTATCGACTTAGTTATCTAAACCGGATTCAGCCATGGCCACCGCACGGAATAACGCGCGTCCTTTGTTCATGGTTTCCTTCCACTCTAGCCTTGGCACACTATCCGCCACGACACCCGCTCCGGCCTGAACATAAAGTTTGCCGTCCTTAATTACCGCGGTTCGAATGGCAATCGCCGTGTCCATGTTACCTTTCCAACCAAGGTAGCCAATGGCTCCACCATAAACTCCGCGCTTAACCGGCTCCATTTCATCAATGATTTCCATGGCGCGAATCTTAGGTGCTCCACTCAATGTACCCGCAGGGTGCGTCGCCTTCAAAACATCCATGGCAGTAATGCCTGGTTTTGCTTTACCTTCAACGTTACTGACGATGTGCATAACATGACTGTATCGCTCCACCACCATTTGGTCGGTCACCTTTACATCACCCACGTTGCTAACCCGGCCCACATCATTTCGACCAAGGTCGATCAGCATAAGATGTTCAGCAATTTCTTTTGGATCTGCCAACAGCTCTTGCTCTAAAGCTTCATCAGCCTCTTTCGTTTCACCGCGATAACGAGTACCGGCAATGGGTCGAACGGTAATCATACCGTCTTCGAAACGGGCAAGAATCTCAGGGCTGGAGCCCACCACGTGGTGATCTGCCAAATCCATGAAATACATGTATGGACTTGGATTCAGAGTACGCAACGCACGGTAGAGGTTAAGTGGTTCGCCATGAAAGTCTACGCTCATGCGCTGACTGATGACGCACTGCATGATGTCACCTGCCAACACATAGTCTTTAATCTTTTCTACGGCATCTTGGAAAGGTTGCTCACCATAGCCTGACACAAAGTCACTTTCTTGAACCTCGCGCGAGCGAATTAATGGCTGGCCTATGGTGCCTTGATAGGCGCGACGCACTTGGCCACGCATAATTGTGATGCGGCGCTGGGCTTTTGCATAGGCACTGTCATCACTAGGATCCGCCAGCACAATAAAAAATAACTTGCCGCTGAGGTTGTCGAATACCATGACCTCTTCACTTTGCATCAGCAAAATGTCTGGGTTACCAATCTCGTCTGGGGGACAGCTGTCTTTCAACCGTTTCTCGACATAGCGCACCACATCATAACCAAAATAGCCAACCAGTCCGCCGTCAAACTTAGGCAATCCTTCTACCGTCGCGACTTTGAATTGCGCCTGATAATCAGCAATAAAGTCCAGTGGGTCTTCCACGTCGTGGGTTTCCACCACCTCACCGTTTTCAAGAATCTGCACCTGCTCGCCGTAGACTTTAAGCACGCGACGGCAAGGCAAGCCAATCATGCTGTATCGACCCCATTTCTCTCCGCCTTGTACAGATTCCAATAGGTATGAGTATGGGCCTTGAGCCACTTTGAGGTATGCACTTAATGGAGTATCTAAATCCGCAAGAATTTCTTGATAAACCGGGATTCGGTTATACCCTTGCTGCGACAGCTCAGTAAACAATTCTGGTGTCATTGATCAATCCTAAATCTTGTAAATCAAAAACAAAAAGAGAGTACGTATGAACTGCAGGACGCTGGATGGACGCACAGGCACACAGGGATCAGCGCCCTGCTATTGCCATCGCTTGACGTGAAGACTGATGTTGAATCGAGTGGGGCAGAATCTTGCTCGCACCGTGGGTATCCTACCGAGAATAATTGACCCGAGACTATACCAGCGAACGATAGGCACATAAAGGATAAGGCCTGAAATATTGCCTATTATTAGGGGTCAGGCCCGATAATTTCAGCCTACTCAGTGTGACAAACTCGATTATCCGTCGATCACCATCTATTTTTATTAAAAAGACCCAGGACAAGGGGGTGATTATGTACGCTCACGGCCACTTCCAAATATGGACCGACCAAGATGTACTGTTGGCAAAGGCAAAAGGTCAATGGAACCTTGAAATGGCCAAACAGTATGCCGATGCCTTTCAACAAATCGCCAATTCCATGCCTAACCATCCTTGGGGACATATCGTTTATCTAGACGACTGGGAATTAGGCACTCCCGATATTGAACCCATCATCGTTGAGCTGGTAGGCTGGGCCATTGAGAATGGACTGACACGCTCAGCGCAGGTATATAGCCCAAGTATGCTCAAAAAGTACCAATTGGATCGCATGATCGCTGAGTCGCTCGGCCCATTTGAGCGGCGCACATTCAGAGACGAGCCGACCGCGTTTGAATGGTTGAGATCGGAAGGGTTTGGGGTCTCGGATGAACGCCTCTTGCTAAAGACAGCATAGGAACCCACATGGAAGAACCAGACAAGCAACCCGTGTCCTTTTGGACCGCCCTTGGCAGTGTGTTTAGGGCCGCCTTTGGCGTGCAAAAACGAACAGCCATGGAACGGGACCTAAAGAAAGTGAATGCCCCCGTATTTATCGTGGCGGCGCTGGTGTTTCTAGTGGCCTTTGTAGGCACCGTGGCCTTAGTCGTACACGTTGTGCTTAGCCAGGCTGGGGTCTAGCCCCCAGCCTTCTTGATTTTGGCGACCCACTTGGCCACCAATGGGTTTTCATCATCGTGATAACGACACACACCCTCTGGAAAAATACTCTCCAACTCTGCTTTATAGGGGGCCATGTTGATGGGCTGATAAACCCCGTCCTCTATGGCCTCTCGGATACTCACCCGCTCACATTGTAAGGTATCGTTGTAGATACTTTCTCCGGCCACCATTCGGCTATTGCTGTAGTGCGGGAAGCGGGTTTGGCAGACGCCTGGGGCTTTGCCATTCCACTGGCCGTCCCAGGTATCACTGCGGTCATCAATGATATTGCCGTAACGATCGTAGCAGCGGTCACTGGCGGACTCGGGTCGATTCTCGGCCAAGCTTCGATCAGGATTTGCCTTGATGTTAATAAGCCATTGATCCAATACCCGAAGGGCATCACCGATCGGCAAGCTCTTCAGTAGATCGCGGCGTGATAGTTTCTCGTCTTTTTCGCTCATCCAGATGAGTTGGTGAGCACTGCTCCCCATCGCAGCCTCGATGCGTTTACGAGCGGTAAACGACGCCACGCTGTGATGCATGTCGAGCTTATTATCCAGATAATGGCGTAAATCTATGATCGGTAACTCGGAAACTCCTAAATACACTAACCCTGCGCCATAAGCCGCTTCCATCGCTGCGGCATTCCCTTCGCTTCGAGCCGCTAGCGACTTATCGCCACCATGCGTCATATTATGCTCGCTCCACACAGATAACCGCCTCAATGAGTCATCTCCACTGATATGCCAAAAACGCTCATTACTCATTTCATCGGTGGCTTTCCAACCCCCTATGTGCCGATTGACCTTAAGGAAATCCCGTACCGACAACGCCCCCGTTTTTAGGGATTTCAACCCATACTGAACGCCTTGGTTACTCCAAAAACGCTGGCCTCGACCTTGGTCATCCGTACCATACACATGACGCAAGTTCCCCCAGTGACTCCAGTCCACTTTGACGTATGTGTCACGCGAAACCGCATGGTATTTAGAAAAAAACTGCGGATTATTGATGTGCTGCGCCGGTCCCCTCCAACCGTTTGTGCACTCCGTGGCCCCATCTGGCATTTGAGAGAAATCACCATTGAGCATTGACGCAATGCCTTGAAGTGAACCATACCGGTTCTTCACTTCATCGAGCGCATTACTGCCTTCAATGAGACGGCGATTACTCCACTGTTTCCAAGCCGCATCGTCACTGGTCACATCAAAATAGTATTCCATCAACTCACAGTCTAAGGCGTAACTCACTTGAGTCACCATATCTGGATAGGAATACAAAGGAATCGCGGCATCGATTAAACCTGGATGATTTTGCGACAAAAGGTATTGCTGGATAGCCCCACCAGAGCCTCCAATCCCCACCGTGTATAAAGGCTCACCATAGCGGCCTGAAAACTGTCGCTTGACCCTGAGAGCGGTGTCCTCACTTAGCCAAATATCATAGTGGTTGCTGGTTTGGTTACCGGTACTAAACGCAACCGCATACCCTTGTAAAAGTTGCTCATCATGTTCATACAATAACTTGGGAATGCTAACATCACCTTGTACACGCCCTACCCCAACACCGCCTTTAAAGCGGTAAATTAAGCGACGATTCCACTTACTACTATTAAAATCTTCTGGCGTGTCTGACAGCGTCACAGGTAGCGCAATGACATAAATAAATCGATTGATGGTGCCTGTTTCTACGCGAACAAAGTGGGCTGATTCATCCGCGAAGATGGATTTATCTTCAACGCGTTTAAAGCCTTTGAGCTCTTCATCTTTTACGTAGTAACTCACTTCGGTAGGTAACGAACAATCGCGACTATAGCCAATGACTTTTTTGGTTTTTTTCCGGTTTTCGTCGAGCTGATAAATGGCAATGCCTTCTTTTTCTTGGTTATCCACCGTCGGCTGACCCAAACCCGATCGCTCAGTTCCGCATAAGAACGGATAGTCATTTTCTCTCGAAAAAAGTGGGTCAACGGGGCCCACTTCACCCAGTGCAATAGGAAAAGAATAGGTTTCCTGGGGTCGCTCTACTTGCGCGGGGTGTGGCCCACTATAGCTATCAAACACTTGCTCTGGATTAAATTCTTTTGGCAAACCCAGCACCAATAAATCACTGCTTTTAGGTAAAAACTGCTGCTCTAAGCGATCATAAAAAACGCCTAGGCTTCCCCCGCACAGCCCAATCACCACAATGACTAAAAAGAGTTTTTTCATAGCAACGCCCCCAGTCCGTTTAGTCCCTAAATTAAAATTTAGTGGTACTCAGACAATTTCCAAAGAATTATCAGGGAACAAATGCTTACTAAAACCACACAGGAAATAACAAACTATTTATTTGCATATTTGGGAATTATTCACTTCAAAAACCACATGAATATCGAGCCAATAACGACCCTAACTCGCAGATAAGTGGAGACCAACCGAACCAAAAGAGTGCGCCAGATATATTTCGTTTGGATATTAAAAAGAAGACCAATAATAAGAAATCGGTTTATGCGGCAATATAACTGGCAAGACTAAAAAGAGCTTTTTCTTATAGCCATTCACTCAATGTCACCAATTACCCTCGAAACGTTACATGAGCTTACAGTGAAAGCCGAACGGGTTGCTTAAAATGTGAACTATTCCAACTTCTTGTGGCTTGGTTCATGAAAAAGTGGCTAACGTGTTGCCCGGTGGCAAAAACACAAACTTTACAGCTCATTCCAGTAGACTTTCAGTTTCAGCCAGGAAAGCCTGTGTCTGCCTGGGAGGCCGAAGTCGAATGGATTCAAGAAAGTGAATCCACTGTCTGTATGACACTCGGCAATGAAATCGTAAAGTTCGGCGGCCGCTATACCGACAGAGAAGGCTATCTGAGTTCGTTGGATGAAGCATTCAGAGAAAGTAAGCACTTAATGAACGTACATGACTTAAACGCCTTTACCCCACAAGGCATTCAAATCCAAGTCGACATTGTTCAAACACCTGTCCTCAAATTATTTTCGAAAGAAGTGAAATTCAGTTGGGATAAGCACGCCCATTGGCGACAATACGACCTAGTGGCCGATGCGTGGTGTGAGTTACAACACCCAAACCAGCCCATCTCTACCAAGAATGTGATAAAGCCCATCAAGAAGAAAACACTGCTACAGAAACATGTGGCGTGGCACACCAAAATGCCCGTGAATCTCTACATTGAAGCCATTGAAAAGTTTAAAACCAATTGGACGGTCGGCCTAAGCCCATCCACCATCAACGAGAACGCCAAACGCCAAACGTAAAACGTTCATTGCCGCCATAATCTCGACCTGACCCCACATCGTCATAGCCAAGCGCTTCTAGTTGCTCACGTAATCGAGGTGCCTGCTGCCAGCCATGCTCCATGACCAGCACCCCTTCCTGTTGTAAAAACCGTCTTGCCCGGTCCGCGATTAAAAACAAATCGTGAAAGCCCTGCTGTTGTGCCACCAAAGCGCTCTTTGGTTCAAAGCGCACATCCCCCTGTGACAAATGTGAATCGACTTCGTCTATGTAGGGCGGGTTACTCACAATGAGATCAAATGGATCATTCTCTGAAACACCGTCAAACCAGTTACTTTGAATAAATTCCGCATTATCAACTTGGTTACGAATTCGATTTTTGTTTGCGAGCTGAACAGCGCCTTCAACCACATCTAAGCCTAAGACGCTGGCACTAGGCATCTCACGAGCTAAGGCAAGGGCTAACGCTCCAGTCCCCGTGCCTAGGTCAAGAACTCGCTTAAACGTCTTACCTTGTTGCAAAACCCACTCAACTAGGGATTCCGTGTCAGGGCGCGGAATAAGGGTATCCGGAGACACGCTCAATGTGAGATCCCAAAAGCCTTGCTCGCCAATAATGTAGGCCACGGGCTCCCCTTGCTTACGGCGCTGAATCAACTGAGTAAACATCGCCTGCTGTTCGATACTTAACAAACGATCCGGCTCGGTAAAAAGACTATTGCGATTGACCTCGGCACAATGTAAGAGAATTAATTCACTGTCTAAACTGGGGGTTTCAGACTGAGTCAGTTCATTGGCTCCAAGCGTCAGCGCCTGCTTTAACGTCAGTAGATTTAGAATCGGCATGGTGAATGGGTTCGTGTAGTGGGTGAAACGAATACGAAGAGGTGGGCCTGTATGCGAAAACCACCCCTAATAGAAAATGGCGCAATCGATTGCGCCATTTTGCGTTACGTTAGCCATTGCTTCCCATGGAGGCCAACAATTCAGCTTGATGCTCTTGAATCAGCGGATTCACCACCATGTCCAAATCACCTTCCATTAACTCATCCAACTTATATAGCGTAAGGTTGATTCGATGATCACTCATTCGTCCCTGTGGATAGTTGTAGGTGCGAATACGTTCAGAACGATCCCCTGATCCCACCAAGCTCTTACGCTCGGCCGCTTGTTCTGCCTGTGCCTTTTGCACCACAGCATCATTTAAGCGCGTCGCCAAAATACTCATGGCCTTCGCTCGGTTCTTGTGCTGAGAACGTTCTTCCTGACACTCCACCACCAAACCCGTTGGGATGTGGGTAATACGAATGGCGGAATCCGTTTTGTTAACGTGCTGACCACCTGCACCGGACGCGCGGAACGTGTCGATTCGCAAATCGGCTTTATTGATTTCGATATCGTCTTCACTCTCAACTTCAGCCATCACGGCAACCGTACAGGCCGAGGTATGGATACGCCCTTGGCTCTCCGTAGCGGGAACCCGTTGAACCCGGTGGGCGCCAGATTCAAATTTAAGCTGACCATAAACGGCATCACCCGCAATACGTACAATGATTTCTTTGTAGCCACCGTGCTCACCTTCGTTCGCACTCATGACTTCGTATTTCCAACCACGCTTTTCCGCATACTTGGTGTACATGCGGAATAAGTCGCCAGAGAAGATAGCCGCTTCATCACCACCCGTACCCGCGCGCACTTCTAGAATGACGTTCTTACCGTCATTTGGGTCTTTCGGTAGTAACAAAATTTGAAGCTCATCTTCTAAGCGTTCAATTTCTGCTTTCGCGCTCTTAAGCTCTTCTTGGCCCATCTCTCGCATTTCAGGGTCATCGTCCTGCGCTAGTAGCTGAGCTTCTTCTAGGTTTTCTTCTGCCTGCTGATACTGGGCAAAGGCCTTTACCACAGGCTCAATCTCAGCGTATTCTTTCGAGAGTTCACGAAACTTATCTTGATTTCCGATTACGCTAGGGTCGGACAACAGGTGACCAATTTCTTCAAATCGCTCACTTAGGGTTTCGAGTTTTACTTTTACTGAATCTTTCATTTATCAATCCACGTACAGGGCGATTCGTTGACGCCCCTGATTTTCATTCTATCTTTCGCTCGGCATTTGAGTCCGATTGCCAGGTTTAAACATTCCCAGGCGTCGTCAGCGCTCATCTAAATCTTCATCACTCAATTGATACAGCTCGGCAACCCAGGCCATCACTTCTTTTCTGCCTTGAGCGCTCGCCTCACGCATTTGCACTGTGGGTTGGTGAATCAGCTTGTTGGTTAGTTGATTCGCCAGGCTCGCTAATACTTTTTCTGCATCGTCACCGTTTTGCAGGCGCTTTAGAGCCTTCGTCATTTCATCATCTCGGATTACTTCAGCATGCTGACGAAACGCCTTCAGGGTATTCACCGCATCTAAGGTGCGTAGCTGGCGCATAAACTCAGCAGAGCCAGCCTCGACAATCTCTTGTGCATCTACGGCCGCGTCTTCACGCGCGCGCACATTTTCTTCGATTATGTCCTTCAGGTCATCCACTGTGTAGAGATAAACATCGCTCAGTTCTGCCACTTCGGACTCAATGTCCCTAGGCACTGCGATGTCGACCATAAACATCGGGGCATGTTTTCGCTTTTTAAGTGCCCGTTCAACCGTGCCTTTCCCCAAAATAGGCAATGGACTGGCCGTAGACGCGATAACGATATCTGCCTTATAAAGCGCATCCGGAATATCAGAGAGTAGAATGGCTTTGGCGCCAAACTGCTCCGCCAAGGCCTCTGCTCTGGTTAAGGTGCGGTTCGCCACCGTGATATCTTTAACGCCCGCATCCACCAAGTGGCGTGCAACAAGATCGATCGTTTCGCCCGCGCCAATGAGCAAAGCTCGACTTGAACCTATGTCCGAAAATATGCGCTGAGCCAGATTGACCGCTGCATAGGCCACCGACACCGGATTCTGGCCAATGGCGGTATCGGTTCTTACGCGTTTGGCCACCGTAAAGGTATGCCTAAACAACCGGTCTAATTCTGGGCCTATGGTACCGGCTTCTTGAGCCACCGCGTAAGCGCTTTTCATTTGCCCGAGTATTTGAGGCTCCCCCAAAATCAAGCTATCGAGGCCACTGGCGACCCGCATGATGTGCTGCACCGCCTGCTCGTCTGTCTTGGCGTAATGGCACACCTCTAGCTGGTCCATATGCACATTATGGATGCGATGCATCCAATCTAATAACTGGTTGGCATCGGCGTGATCCGCGGTGAAATACAATTCGGTGCGATTACAGGTGGAAAGAATGGCGATTTCCTGCACGCCAGGCGCAGCCTGAGCGTCCCTAAGCTGGGCAGGCAGGTGATCGGGGGCAAATGCGACTTTCTCTCGCACATCCACGGGGGCCGTTTTATGATTAATACCTAGGGTGAATAACGTCATGAACTACTATGTGTCTATAAAATGGCCTATTAAGCCCAGCCTATTATTTCAGCTTTCTCTAAAACCGCCGTATTATATCCATAAATGCGCAAAAAAAGTGGGTTCTCTTGCAAAAGTCGTTCTGAACCCCAACTATAGGGATTGCACTGAATCATGGTTTTCGCAAAATGAAGATGTTTTTGTCCCTCATTCCCCTACTATTTGCCCTCGCGGTTAGCGGGCATTTGCGTGCGGATGAGGCCCCTGAGCACAGTGGTGAAGAGCCACTGGTAGACGATACGCCTGCCTACGGGGTAAACACCTTCTATGCACTGCTGGTCGCCGAAATGGCAGGGCAACGCCAACTTTATGATCTCGCCCTTGGTAACTACCTTCTAGAAGCCCACCGCACCCAAGACCCTGGTGTCACAGCGCGTGCCACTTACATTGCGCAATACATCGGTGCCGATCAAGCGGCCTTAGACGCGGCAACCCTGTGGGTGAAGCTGGACGCACTTAACCCAGAAGCCCACCTTGCCCTTAGCCAAGAACTCGTAAAAGCCGCTCGCTTCAGCGAATCGGTACTGCACATACAAAAAGCTCTAGATTTAACGCCTGACTTGAATGTTAGCTTCATCGCGGTACAAGGCAATCAACTGACTGAAGGTTCTAGGGAGCTATGGCTGGAAAATCTTCACCCGCTCACCACCACCTACAAAGATAACCTAAGCCTATTATTTAGTGTGGCCTCGTTACATCAACAACAGAACAACCTTCAAGTTGCACTGGAGACCATCGATCAACTCTTAGCACAAAACCCCAATTACTACCCCGCGTGGACCAGCAAGGCTCGCATTCAAGCCTCTCAAGGGGATACCCAAGGTGCACTCTCCTCAGTCGCGGAGGCATTAAAGCAGTTCCCCGACGATAAATCGTTGACCATTCTCAAGGCTCGTCTACTTATAAAAGAAAAAGACATTGCTGCCGCTCGGGACACCTTTTTGTCACTGGCACAGCAATCACCCCGAGATGCTCACGTACTGCTCCCCCTTGCCCTCACGCACCTAGAGCTGAACGAATTGGATATGGCCAAGGTCGCCTTACAAAAACTGCTCAATTTGCATGAAATGGAAAATGAGGCCCATTACTACCTAGGTCGAATCGCCCAGCAAGAAGAAAACTACGTCAGCGCCTTAAACCACTATTTAGCGATGACGGGAGGGCGTGAGTTTCTCGCCGCCCAAAACGGCGCGGTAAAAATGTACCTAGAACTACAACGCTTCGACGAAGCCCTAGCCCACGTTAAAAAGCTTCGAGAAATGGACAGCAGCCATCGGCAAGCATACTTTTTAATGGAGGTTGAGTTACTCAACCGAACCGGTCGCTATGAAGAATCTATCTCTGTATTAAATGATGCGCTGGCAGCCTATGCCGATGACACGGATCTGCGCTACAGCCGTGCGATGGTCAGCGAAAAATTAGGCAACATCGATCAATTGGAAGCCGACCTAGGGTACATCATCGACAAAGACCCCAATAACGCTACGGCGCTTAACGCGCTGGGCTACACGCTTGCCGATCGTACCGCTCGATTAGACGAGGCGCTTAAACTCATCAATAAAGCAAGAGACATTGCCCCCAGCGACCCTGCCATCACCGACAGCCTTGGCTGGGTTTACTATCGCATGGGCCGCCTTCAAGAAGCGCTGAAATTACTGCAGGAGGCCTATGCTGCCTTTCCTGATCCGGAGGTAGCTGCCCACCTAGGTGAGGTACTCTGGGCCCTCGACCAAAAGCAACTTGCCAAAGAAATCTGGCAAGAAGGCTTGCAAAAACAACCGGATAGCCAAATCATTCACAACACACTCAAACGGCTGAAGGTCAAACTTTAAACCCATGCTTCATCGAATCGCTATTATCCTGCTCGCCCTGATAGGGCTAGCCGCCTGTTCTTTCAGCCCAACACAGCCGGAACAAAATTGGTCATTCAGCGGAAAGATTGGCGTCACCACTCCCAATGACGCTTTGGCTGGGTTTATAGAGTGGAAACAAACCGGAAATGTATTCGACGTATTCGTCAGCGGCCCATTTACCGTGGGGCAAACCCGTATTACAGGTAATCAAGCCAACATCGCCATCACACAAAATGGCCAAACCACCGAAGGCATCAATCCACAGGCGCTCATTTATGAGCAGTTAGGCTGGTATTTTCCCATCGAGAACCTTCCCTATTGGCTAAAAGGTGAGGCCTCACCCTACAGTCAGGCCAGTATAGAAGGTGAAGCCAACACCGAAGTCATCCATCAAGATGGCTGGCAGGTCGAATATCTTAGATACGATGCCTATTACGAGCTACCGAGTAAGATCCGTATTCGCCAAGGCGATTGGAAGTTTCTCATTGTAGTCAAACACTGGTCGGTATAACCCACCTATTACTCCCCATTTAAAGTCAGTACAACGCACCATGAGCCTAACACTACCCAGCCCAGCCAAACTCAACCTGTTTTTGCACATCACTGGGCAACGGGACAACGGCTATCACGAACTGCAAACCATTTTTCAATTCATCGATCGGTGCGATCAACTCACCTTTACATCCAATGAAACGGGCAGCATCCGGGTTACCCCAGAGATCCCAGGCGTCCCTCTGGCGCAGAACCTCATCTACAAGGCAGCCATGCTTATTAAAGAAAAGACCGGCTGCCCTCTAGGTGCCGACATCACCCTAGATAAAATATTACCCATGGGCGGTGGCTTAGGAGGCGGCAGTTCAAATGCGGCCACCGCATTGGTTGGTCTAAACCGCATTTGGCAAACTCAGCTCAGCATAAATGAGCTAGCTGAACTAGGCTTAAGTTTGGGCGCTGACGTTCCAGTATTCGTCCGTGGCGAAGCCGCTTGGGCGGAAGGGGTTGGCGAAAAACTCACACCGATGTTGGATTTAGAAGAGAACTGGTTTTTGGTGGTTGTCCCAAATTGTCATGTGAATACCGGTGAAGTTTTTTCACAAAAAAGTTTGACAAGGGACACGCCAACATGCAGAATTAGCGCCGCTCTGAGGGGCGAGGGTCGAAATGACTGCGAAGAAGTGGTTACAAGTATCTATCCAGAAGTTTGTAACTCATTGAATTTGCTAAAGAAATTCGGCTCTGCTAGAATGACCGGCACTGGCGCTTGTTGTTTTTTAGAGTTTGACTCTAAAGATCAAGCAAATACGGTTCTAGCCCAGCTACCAGCTAATACAACAGCTTTCGTGGCCAAAGGCATTAACCATTCGCCACTGCACAAAAAGCTGTAATTTAGCTAGGTCAAATTACAGGGGTGTCGCCAAGCGGTAAGGCAACGGGTTTTGATCCCGTCATGCGTAGGTTCGAATCCTGCCACCCCTGCCATCTTCTCTTACAATCCATCATTGAAGTAGCAATTAGCACCAGGGGTATCCGACGTGTCTAAGTTAATGGTTTTTACCGGCAATGCTAACCCAGAACTAGCACGCCTTATTGTTGAGCGTCTAGATCTACCTTTAGGTGAAGCCACAGTTGGCCAATTCAGTGATGGTGAAATCACCGTCGAAGTTCAAGAAAACGTGCGTGGTAAAGACGTTTTCATCATTCAGCCTACCTGTGTTCCAACCAACGACAACATCATGGAACTGTTACTGATGGCCGACTCATTGCGTCGTTCTTCAGCAGGTCGTGTTACGGCGGTTATTCCTTACTATGGTTATGCCCGTCAAGATCGTCGTGTTCGTTCAGCTCGTGTACCGATTTCAGCAAAAGTGGTAGCTGACATGCTTCAAACTGCCGGTGTTGACCGCGTATTAACGGTAGATTTGCACGCAGACCAAATTCAAGGCTTCTTTAATATCCCAATGGACAACATCTACGGTTCTCCCATCCTATTAGATGATATCGAGAAGCAAAACTACGAAGACTTAATGGTGGTATCACCTGACGTGGGCGGTGTTGTACGTGCCCGCGCCATCGCTAAGCAACTCAACGACGCTGATCTAGCTATCATCGACAAGCGTCGCCCACAAGCCAATGAAGCACAAGTAATGCACATCATTGGTGACGTGACTGACCGTACCTGCGTATTGGTTGACGACATGGTCGATACCGCTGGCACGCTATGTAAAGCAGCCGATGCTCTTAAAGAATTTGGGGCAAAAAAGGTTGTCGCGTACTGTACACATCCTGTACTATCCGGCCGCGCCATTGAGAACATCAAGAATTCCAAGTTAGACGAATTGGTCGTTACCGACACGATTCCTCTAACCGACGAAGCGAAACAATGTGGTCGCATTCGTCAGTTAACTCTGTCTGGTCTTTTAGCTGAGTCCATTCGTCGAGTTAACAATGAAGAATCTATTAGCGCCATGTTCCGCTAGGAACACCGCTAGATAGACTCTGCCGTCAGGCAGTCAAAGGCTCTAACCTTGGTCGCGGGGTTAGGGCTGATTTTATTTTTAGAGGTATATAACCATGGCAAACTACGAACTTAAAGCAGACGTTCGCGAAGTAAAGGGTAAAGGTGCGAGCCGCCGCCTACGTCGCGAAGCCGGCCTAACTCCAGGCATCGTTTACGGTGGTGAGAAAGAACCAACTCAAGTTGTTCTTGCTCATAAAGATGTTGTTAAAGCATTCGAAGACGAAGGCTTCTTCAGCCACATCGTTAAGCTAGACATCGCTGGCACCACTGAAAGCGTACTAATCAAAGACGTTCAGCGTCACCCATACAAGCCAGTTGTTATGCACGTTGACTTCCAACGCGTATCTGCAACTTCTGTTGTTAAGCAACACATCCCTCTACACTTCATCAACGAAGAAGCATGTACTGGCGTTAAGCTAGGTGGCGGTAAAATCGCGCACAACATGACTGACGTAGTGGTTGTTTGTGAAGCGGGTAAACTACCTGAGTTCATCGAAGTTGATATGACTAACGTTGAAGTAGGCACAACTCTTCACCTTTCTGACCTTAAGCTAGCTGAAGGCGTTCAAATTCTTGAGCTAACTCACGGTGCAGACCACGATGCAGCAGTTGTATCTGTTGAAGCGCCTAAAGGCGGTGCTGCTTCTGAAGATGAAGCTGAAGCAACTGAAGAGTAATTTGTAGAGCGATCTATAACAGGAACGGCACTGTGAACGACTCTATTCGATTAATTGTGGGCCTGGGCAACCCTGGCTCAGAATATGAGAATACACGACACAATGCCGGTGCCTGGTTACTCGAAGAGATTGCACGCCACTATGGCGTGCAACTCAAACCTGAAAAAAAATTCCACGGCATCAGTGGAAAGGCCAATATAAAAGGCCAAGACGTCTTTTTACTCTTCCCCACGACCTTCATGAATCTTAGCGGACAAGCTGTTCAAGCCTTGGCCAATTTCTATAAAATATCGGTAAATGAAATTCTGGTACTCCATGATGAACTGGATCTACCTGCCGGTGTCGCTAGATTTAAAAAGGGTGGCGGGCACGGTGGCCAAAACGGCCTGCGTGACATCATCAGCAAGATGGGCAACAACAAAGATTTTTATCGCTGTCGCATTGGTATCGGACATCCTGGCGATAAAAACAAGGTTACCGGCCATGTTCTTGGCAAACCCAATAAAGACGAACTAAACAAGATTATGAGCGCAATCGACGCGGCTGCTTCAGAGATAGACAGCACGGTCAGCGGCGATTGGGCGGGAGCCATGAATCGGCTCCACTCGGTGAAAGCTTAACGCGGGGCTTTGAGCAGCGTCTTTCGTTATTGCGCTTGTTGTACAAACGCACGAAAGCCTGAATCACGCTCACAAAAAAACAAACCATTCGATTGGAGCCTAAGAGGCGAGCACTAAAGCGCCTCTCGTTTCCATCTCACGGAGATTAACCATGGGTTTTAAATGTGGCATCGTTGGTTTACCAAACGTCGGTAAATCCACCCTTTTCAATGCACTGACTAAGTCTGGTATCGGCGCGGAAAACTTTCCATTCTGCACCATCGAGCCGAACAGTGGCGTGGTTCCAATGCCTGACGCCCGCCTTGATGCATTGGCTGACATTGTAAAACCTGAAAAAATCATTCCGACCACCATGGAATTCGTGGACATTGCCGGTCTCGTCAAAGGTGCGTCTCAAGGTGAAGGCCTTGGCAACCAATTCTTAGCCAATATTCGTGAAACCGATGCAATCGCCCACGTTGTGCGTTGCTTCGAAGACGAAAATGTCATTCACGTCGCGAACGCAGTCAACCCGCAAGACGACATCGACGTGATCAACTTAGAACTCATTCTCGCAGATTTAGAATCTGCGCAAAAGCAACTTCAGCGCGTCACCCGTACCGCCAAAAGCGGTGATAAAGATGCCGTTGCCGACAAAGCCCTACTAGAAAAAATTGTAGCGCACCTTGAAAGCGACCTGCCTGTTCGCGCACTGGATATGAACGACGACGAAAAGAAACGTGTTCGCATGTTTCACATGATCACCATCAAACCGACTATGTACATTGCTAACGTCGCAGAAGACGGTTTCGAGAATAACCCTTACCTAGACATCGTTCGCGAAATTGCTGAAAAAGAAAATGCCGTCGTTGTGCCGGTGTGCAACAAAATTGAGCAAGAAATCTCTGAGCTAGATGACCCAGAAGATGTCGCCATGTTCCTTGAAGAAATGGGGCAAAGCGAGCCCGGCCTAAACCGCGTTATTCGTGCGGGTTACGAGCTACTCGGCCTTCACACTTACTTCACTGCCGGTGTCAAAGAAGTACGTGCTTGGACCATCAAGCAAGGCGATACCGCACCGAAAGCGGCCGGTGTTATTCACACCGACTTCGAACGCGGCTTTATTCGCGCAGAAACCATGGCCTATGACGATTTCATCGAACACAAAGGCGAACAAGGCTGTAAAGCCGCCGGTAAACTGCGTGTAGAAGGAAAAGACTACGTCGTTAAAGACGGCGACGTGCTGCACTTCTTGTTCAACGTTTAGATCGTTGAGATATAAGGCTCGGTGCAGTAGTATGACCGAGCCTTAATTAACAAAATTGAATGTCATGGATGATTACATCGTCGCCTACGAAGGCAATGGAAAACTAAATCTGCCCATAGAAGAGGTTTTATCAAACCTCGTTTCAACCCTTCGCCTCAATCAAGAACAAGCCCACAAACTCATAAACGGCCCAAAAAAGGTTTTAAAAAAGAACCTAA
>Ga0255776_10000169_pt1 | contig 70790 bp, 85 predicted proteins | sample 071ome_19_FD_179974 | JGI IMG/M metagenome (GOLD analysis project Ga0255776, IMG submission 179974) | Coastal salt marsh microbial communities from the Groves Creek Marsh, Skidaway Island, Georgia - 071413AT metaG (version 2) | ecosystem: Environmental > Aquatic > Marine > Intertidal zone >...
AGTACAGGCTCAGGATGTTTTCGTCCAAGAAAGCCTTGCGATGCAAGCGAGCAATCCGTTCTTCATCACCGTCTTCAGAGACGTAGAAGTTCAGGGATTGTCCCTGACACAGATACGGTTGACGTGCAGATGCCATACGGAGTATGGCTTCTTGATCCACCTCGAAGGCGGTACGAAACACCAACTTCTCGTGGTCGGTAAGCCAGTCCAGATGTTGCACCGAACCTACGTGCTGGTTGATGTCATCAACAGCCTCTTTGGAGTACTGTCCACGCTCAACCATGAGTTTGTAGAATTCGCCGCTAATGCGTTTGAGATCGCCGGCCGCTGAGCCTGCTTCAAAGACCATACCTGGATCTGGTGACACTGATTCAGACACACCACCCATCAACATAGCTGTCGATTTGGTAGGTGCTACCGCAGTACGGTGGGTGTTACGTACGCCGAAGCCTTTACACCATTCAGGTTCACCCCACTTTTCTGCCATCCACTTGGACGCTGCCAATGATTGATCGTGCAGGTCTTTGAAGATGCGCTTGTTCAGTTGGTGAGCCTCGAAGCTCTCGTAAGGAATACGATTAGCCTGTAGGTAGGTACTAAGACCGAGTACGCCCAGACCAATGGCACGTCCACGTTCGGTAAAAGCGCGGGCTTTTTCTAAACCACGGATACCTTCTGAACGTTCCAGGAAGTACGACACTACGCAATCCAGGAATACTGTTGATTCAAAGATAGCATTGGTGTGTTTCCACTCATCGTACTTCGCCAGGTTCATGGAACTCAGTACACAGGTGTAGGAGTACTCAGGCGAACTGTGCAGCATGATCTCTGTACAGAGGTTACTGGCTTTGATGTCCAGGCCATGTTCTTTGTACATTGCTGGACGTGCCCGGTTGGCCTTATCTACGAAGAAGAAATAACCACGACCGGTAACCAGCTTAGTGAACAAGGTTTCCTTGAACTGCGTATGCGCTTCGGCGTCACCGACCATGAGACGGTTAGTGAACGAGTCACGCACTGTCCATCCAATATTAAAACCATCAGGCTCAGCCAGAAGTTTGGTACGGAGTTCTTCAGCGTCAGGGTGTTCAATGTTCAAGTAACAACCGATATTACCGCGACGGGTATTACCCTGACTGATCTTAGAAGCCATGACGGCAAAGTCTTCAATTACTGGGACTGGACCACTGGCTTTACCATCAGCACCGAAAGCAGCACCACGAGGACGAATGTCTGAGAAATCTGCGGAGCATCCGAAACCTTCTTTACTCAGTACTGCACTTTCCAGTAATGAGTCGTAGAAGTTCACCACAGAATCACCAACATACTGACCGGAACATGACACCGGCATACCACGATCGGTACCGGTGTTGGCCAGTACAGGGGATGCTGGCGATAACCAACCATTCCACATCAAACCGAAGAATACGTTTTCCCAACGTCCTGGGTTCTCGGTGTACTTGGCCAATGTACGGGCAACGGTAAGGAAACGGTCTTTAACTGTTTTCTCGCCAGGTGCCAGGACTTTAGCCATGAACATCTGATATGCCTGGGTTGTGTACCATTCAGGGCATTCGCCTTTGGTTTGTGCTTCTTTGCGTTCAGCACTGAGACGCTCAAAATTACTCATCGTCTTCTCCTAACGGGAAAGCCAGCTTCGGTTTACTCCAGTCACGGACGTACTGGATCTGGTTATTGGCGAAGTGATCTGCGTACTTATAAGCAGACAGAGTGCTGTAGAACCACTGAGATACATCACCTTCTTCATCGCCAAATAATGGTTCGCAGTTGAGGCCTTTCAGTACGGTGTCGACGCGGTTACGGACAAAGTGCAGGATCTGCTCTTTATTGATTGTCCGGACCTCTCCACCACTGAAGATACGTTCGATGATCTGTACTTCGTGGCTGTACACAGCTTGTGCGATCGTACGACAAAGATCTTGAAGCTCTCGCTTCTTGGTTTCATCGATCAGACCAAGCTGTTCTTCTTCCACCATCAATTGACGGTAAGTCCATGAAGAGAACATAAAGTGTTGGTGCTCTTCTTTACAGGATGCGTCTACACCGGCAGCAATGTGAGGGATCATGTTGAATCCGCCCATATTGAAGCTCTTAATAAACGCAAAGCTGGAATACAGTACGGCACCTTCCATGAAACTGAATGCCGCAAGTACCTTGTAGGGGTCTTCAGAATCCAGGAAACCTTCAATGAAGTTGATACGTTGAGTCAGGACCGGATCTTCTTTCCAGGAGTCGTAAAACTCATCGGTGGCCAGACCCATCGTTTTATTGATCAGGTCGTAGAACGGAGCATGGCTGTTGATCTCAGTAAAACTGAAAGCATTAGCAGCGCGTGCCAGATCAGGACGTGGGAACATTTCGACATACTTACTCGACCAGAACTCATCTCCCAGAATCAGTTCGTACTGGGTGAACAGTTTGAGTAAGTAGGACAGACCATAACGTTCACCGTCATTCAGGTTTACCCGGACGTCATGCTCATCCTTTTCAACACCTAATTCCTCGGCACTCCAGAGTGTTAAGAACTGTTGTTGAGCGGCAGCAATAGCGACCGGATAATCTACGGTATACGTAGACTTCGGTGTGCGGATACGGGGTAATTGCATAAGCAACTCCTATTACTACTTAAGATAGGTCTACCCGGCGTAACCAGGTAAACCGGTTACTGGTTAGTAGGCGCCTTGAGTTAAGGCTGCCCACGACACTGGGAACAGTGGTTCGATGATCTGATGGATCTCGTCTGCCAGTACTTGAATTTCACGTTGGGCGTGTGGATCACTACGTTGGTTGTACATGTTGGCAAATGAGTACAGCGAACCTGTCCACACCCAGTTAACTTCAGTACCTTGAGGAAGGAAAAAGCGTGCTTGCTCAGGGCAAATACCGGCTTCGATAGCGCCCAGGTAATTGTTCTTGGCGTCTTCACATGTCGCTTTGTAGTTCTCCATCCAGTAGTCGTTATCTGGGTGGGCTTCGTCTGCAGAACCTTGTTTCACGTTCTCAGCCGCTTTACGGAAGAACGGTGGGAAGAAGAACTCTGGTTCTGCAGTGATGTAACGACGTGACTCTTCTGACTCCACCATACCGATTTTATGTTTGAAGCACTGACGTGCGATCGGTACAGGTGCCTGCATACGAATGGTGATCTGGGGATGACCGAAAGGTACCCAATGTTCAGGGATTTTACGGAGGTAGACAGCAAGCTCTTCAGCGGTATCACTAACATCACCGTGATATTGCGACAGGTCCAGCATTTCTCCGATCAGTGCGTTCCAGTCCTGGGACTTCATCCCACGAGCAAGGAAACGGATGAGGTTGTTGTTCTGTTCTTCACTGAAGTTTTCAGCGAGTTTACCGAAGGACTGACGTGCAAAATTAGCGACGTCTTTATCGGAGAGGTAATGGTTTTCATATTGCGCTTGCATGGAGAACTCCAAAGTGAAAGGCGGTCGAGCCTAACAAGGTTGAAAAAAGATATTGGTTTTTGTGTAGCCTCCTCCTGATTAAGAAAACAGGAAGATGCTGATGTCTGAATGCGTAAGTTGTTGCGGTACTGGGCTTTATGCGGGCACTCGAGTACCCGGCGATCCAGAGAGTCTTGGGGCATTAACTGCTTCGAGTGCGTATGGCGGTATCGATCTGACTTGGACGATGCCAGCCGTCAATGATCATGCTGTGGCTTACACAATTGTTTACCGTGGTGCGACTGCGGACCCGGCTCTCAAAGTAGAGCGTGCACGTACCGGAGGTACCTTCTACTTTGATCGGGAAGCGAGGCAGACTACTAATGTCTGGTTTTATTGGATTCAGCACGTTTCCTATAACGGCACACAACTTGAACTGATTGGTCCAGTGTCTGCCACCGCATTACCTGAGATCGAACGTATGCTTCAACTCCTGACAGGTGAAATTGATGCAGACGTATTGGCTTCTTCCTTGAGGGAGTCGTTAAACCAGGTTGAAGTAAATCGTCTTCGATTGATTGAAGAGAATGCGCAACGAGTGAATGACCAAGGCATCCTGACAGGTTCTATTACTTCCCTGTCACTGGACGTTTCGGGACTGAATACCGCTTTTGTTTCTGAACGTGAAGAGCGTCGTACTGCTTATAGCTCGCTTACTCAGTCCTTAGATGTGATGTATGCGCAGCAACAAGAGAACACTGCGCTGATCTCACAAGAGCAGATTGCGAGGGCTGAAGGGGATGAAGTGCTTGCGTCATCTTTAAGTGCACTGCAAGCAGTGGCCGGAGGTCACACTGCTACCTTGAATACACTTTCCAGTACTGCAGTGGATGCGTTTGAAACCCTAGTTCAGCTTTCTAACTCGTTGTCTGCTCAGAACTATGTTGTTACTCGTTCGTCAGACGATCCTGCGACATCAGGGGCACCTAACGAAGGTGACTTCTGGGTTCAAGTACCAGAGGACGATGCTGCCACTGGTCCTTCGTTACTCTTTCGTTGGGAGTCAGGGGCCTGGGTCCCTGCATCAACTCTCTTTGGTGCCATGGCAGGTATCCAGGCAGAATCTTTGGCTCGCACAACCGCTACAGAATCTTTAGCAGAATCCATATCCTCGTTGTCTGCATCGACCGAGGAAGGGTTTGCAGGTGTTACTGAGACGGTACAGGCCCTGGCTGATACTACAGGGGAGCTAGGTGCTTTATACACAGTGTCGTTAACAACCACGACAGATGGTGACGGGAACCCTCAGAACTTGGTAGGTGGTTTCGGGCTGTATAACGACAACAGTACTGTACAGGCTGGTTTTGATGTCGATAGTTTCTGGGTAGGGCGTACGGGTCAGAACGGTGTGAAGCCCTTCATTATTTCTGACGGTGTGGTGTACATCAACGAGGCTACAATCAAGCAGGTAACTCTGGACAAGCTACGGACAGCTAGTGGGGGTGTCGTCCTTCAAGACGGAAAGATCAAAGCAGATCTACTGGACGTAAACACGGCCACTTTCAGTGGAACTCTGAATGTTAAGTCTGCGGAATCAGGTGCTCGTATGGAGATCAAGAACAATACCATCAAAGTTTATGATGCGGATGGGAATGTCCGCGTCCACATCGGAGACCTGTCAGCATGAGTATGGGGTTAGCTTGCTATGACGCCAATGGAGCTAAGGCCTTTGGTTCCGGACAACAAAGTAGCATGGTTGTCTATGATGCTGTCGTTAACTTCACAGAGAACGTGTGGAAGGGTTTCTCTGGGTTGGGTTTAACCACAACCAATTGTGTCGTGACACTTTCTACGGCCGTGGTGCTCTACGGGTACATTGAAAATGGGAATCTTTATTTGAAAGCACCTTATGGGGATACCAGTTTGCGTGTGACTATTGGGAAGATTTTATGAGCTTTGGTATCTCCCTTGAACGTGGTGGTAATGTTCTTGAGAAGTTCGATGGGACGTTCAGGAATTATCGTGTCGTAGAGGTCCGTGATTTTGAGGAGCGTGCTTGGCCTCTTACTCCAGACGGTACAGCAACAAGTACGAGTTTCCGGACATCCCGTGTAGATTTCACCCATGAGCACGGTGGTAATGTGTTGGTCTTACGCCGTTACGTCAGTTTCCGTACAACCCCGTATGACAGTGGTGCTGGCGGCGTGTACGACACTTACTATGTGACCTACCGTTACTTGGTTTGTGTCTTGGATACTGCCAGTAGTACCGGTTACGGTATCAACATTTACGATGCGGAAGGTAACACCGTCTTCTGTAGTAACAATAAGTACGTACAGTTCTTCTCGCAAGAAACCATAGCGAAAGAAGGAACCAAGACCATCCCTACTACGCCAATTGCAGGTAGTTACGTCTACTACCTTATTCATCCTGTAGGGGATTACCGAGGATGGTCTGCGGTAGGAGGTCAAGGTGGGAATACGTACTACTTCATTCGGTCTCAGCAACTAGATCAAATGAGTAACAACGTGATGCGTGCTTATGTCTCCAGTACGCGTTCGACTTTCTACTCTGTGACTCCTAAGTCTTCTCCTATGATGTTCTCTTCGCGTGCTGAGGCAGATGCTGCACAAGGCTTTAATGGGCAGGTTCCATTGTGTTACGCGACATACAAAGTGTAAGACGAACCCGAAATAACCAATAAAACTATCTTAAGTGCCTAAGATACCTCTGTTTTATTTAATGGAGGTGTCTATGGCACTACCTACCTTATTTGAGTTGGTGGCCGGAGATGATCACGTCTTACGGCTTGAAATCAAAGATACAAACGGTACTCCCGTTTCCTTGGTTAACTACACCTTTCACGCAACCATGAAAGCGTCATTAGAAGACTCTGATGATGTAGCTCCAGTACAAATCGATGCCGAAGCTCCTACCCGCCCTGTAGGTACGGTAAACCTTCGCTTTAACTCTAGCGATACTCAGAACTTGGAACCTCGTAAGTATTACTTCGATGTGCAAGCTGTTGGGTATGGCCGTGTTGTCACTTTATTCCGTGGGATGATCAAAGTACTCCCACAAGTAACTCAACGCTACTCGGGAGGTATGTATGCTGGAAACACCCTGTGAGCTAATAGTTGGTGAGGCTGTGATCGAAGGCGCCTTACCTGTAGGTCAGAACTCAATGGAGGTTCAGGTACGCGTGTCTCTTATGGACGCAGCGACAGCCGCCTTCATTGAAGAGGCGGTCAATGATGTGGTGCAGACAAGCCAACAAATCCAAGGAATTACGGGAGCTATTGCTGAAATCCATGAAGAGATAGAAGCACATTCTGCAGTTGTTCAACAAAAGGCAGAGGAAGTGGCTGCCTTAGTACCTGAGTTAGGTGACATAGACACAGTGCTACGCTTTAAAGGTACTTGGTCACCGTCTGGTGCGTTGTACCCCGACCATACACAACATGAAAACAACTCTGTGTTCGAGGCTATTGATTCAGGTGTTGTCGGAGGCGTTACGTTCAACAAAGGGGACTTGATCCGCATGACAGATGCTGGGTGGGTGCGTTATGGGAGTACGAGTGCTCCTTATCCTCTGACCCAGACTTCTACTATTTCATACGACTCACCTCAAGGTGCAGGAGCACCAGGAACAGTACAAGGCACCCATAAATTGGCGCGATCCATTGAACAACGCCAAGAGACTCCTTTAGGGTACAACTCAATCCTCCACATCAACTCAGAAGGCGGAGTGACGCTGACAGGTGCTACAGGGAACTTACGTATCCCTTTGAGTATTCCGGAGGACTGTTACCACTGGGGTATGTTGACGTGCTATTTGAAACTGTCACGTACAGGACAACCCGATCAAATCATCAACCATGCGATGCACTTTTATGCGACGCCTACTCAACAGTACGTAGAGCTTCTGGATGAGTCTGGATCTGTTATTAGCTTAAGTGGTGAAGAAGTTGCAATTGAATATTTGATTTCAGGTAGCCTCACTTACATCTACAGCGGTGGACAGTTCTAAAGGAGATGAGAATGAGTAAATTCCGTAAAGTATGGCGCTTCCTGTTAACCAATAAAGTGGTTGGTTTCGTTGGCGATGTTGTTACTGGTTTGACCTTGAACAAGGTAGATGACGCTATGTGGCGTGCACGTAAAGCCCTGGTTCAAGGAGACACTGAGGCTTTTGAAAAGGAGCTGTCGGCTACCTTGGATGAAGGCAAGAAAGTGGTTGAACACAAAGCTGAGAAGTTGAAGCAGAAGCTGGAACGTAAAGCAAAACAGAAGCTGTTCTTCCGTTTGCTGAGCAATAAATAAACAAGGGGCCTTAACGGCCCCTTTCTTTTAAGTATTGTTGCGGCACCAACTTTCCGGCCGTCCTACTTCCCAGTCGATAGATTTACGACAGTGATCGGGATCTACGACATCCAACATTTCCCCCACAATAACGTCCAGGAACAACCAGTTGAATACTGGAGGGTGTCCGTGGAATCGAGACTTACCCAAGCAACTGGAAATAGTTTCTCGGTGGTCATGGAAACGTAGAGCGTTACAGTACTTATCGTACGAAATCCAGATGTGGTAAGCACGCGTTGCTGCCCACTTACGCGTAGCTTTCGGGATACACAGTAACAGTAAACCGATACCCAGGACCGGTAGTAACAGTGTTCCCGCGATTACTGCCAATCCAATCAGAAAGGTAAGGATGGCGATACAAAATGCCTTAAGCGTCATAGGCAATCTCCTCTTCGTTAATGTGTTCTGGTTGGGTGAGTTTCTCCGCCTCTGCTCGCATCTCAAGGACCATAGCGTCGATCTCTTCTAACGGGGTAGGTAACGTACGCTCCTGTACCAAATTACCTTCTTCATCGAATTGATCTAACATCTCGCGCAAGATGAAGAGTTCCTGCTTGCTCAGGAACCAGCTAGGAGAGACTGGCTCACCTTCAGCATCGGTAAAGCCTTCGGTACCACACAAGATAACGATCTCGAGCGGATGACCTGATGCTGTTACTTCGATTGGTTTAGGCGTAAGGAAATGGTGATTAGGTCGTGGGGTAACGGTGCCGGCCACGAATAAAGAGCACCATGCCCCTGCTTGACGTTTTGAAATACTCATTAGACGATCTCCCATTTCTGTCTCACGTAAATACCGGAATACTGTACTGTCCCGTAGTCAGTACCTGGCATGAACAAGCGGAAGTTATTAGTGTGCGAACTTATGATGTCGCCACCAATGAAGCGAGTACCTGAAAACTTTCCTCCCGTAAAACGGAATAGGTTGTTTGCAGGTACTGCATTCTGCGTTGACCAACCATAAGCTGCGTGCTTGACAGCCTCACCCGAAATGATGGCACCAAGGGTAACGAGGCGGTTAGGGATATTAGGTGCTATGTCCCAATACAGATAACCGTTAGTGATGTACTCGTTTGGTAACTTGGCCTCAGTTTGGTCTGCCAGGTTTTTACCTAACCAGTACGACCATTCCCACCGCTTTTCCAGGTAAAGCCAATTCCCTTCTTCACCGTGCACCATGTTCTGAAGAATACAACCTTCCCACTCGCTGATGGTGATTGAGGAATACACCGAAGAATCTCCAATTGCACTTCCGGAACGAAGGTAAACATGGATAGAGGAGGTTTCAGGGACCACAACGAATTCTGAGACGCCCTCAAAAGAAGGTACCCAACCTGTGTAGTAATTCCACTGAGGTACACTGGGGTTACCTACAGCAAGTGAGTTTTCTCCTGAAAGTCCGTCAGCCCTACGTACACGTATTTTATACGCTTGACCGGGTGTTAAGTTGTGAAGAGCCATTACAGCACTACCGCCACCAGGAGAAGTACGTGTAACACGAAAACTACCATCACTCATTTCCGTGGTTTCTGCTGCACTCTCGGGAACAAAACTATCAAAACCTTCTAAGAGTAGACTCCCACCCAGGGCCGCGATATTAGGTTGATAGTCTGTGTTATGCAGTGACATGGGGTAATGAGCTGCAGTTTGCATCTCCCCAGTCTCAGAGGGGCGCTCAAGTTTAAAGTCGAGAATACAACCTTTTAAGTAGACGGTTGCCGATGAATTCCGTCCAAATGCGTCAATTGATAGGCCTTCTGTACGTCCGGAACCATAAAGGTCAGTGATGTCTTGACCTTGGAAAAATAGACGCCCTCCTTCTCGTTTGAACACTAATGTGTTCACCTTATGCGGTACAAATGTACCTTCAGGGAAATCATAGTTTCCTGAAAGAAGACGGATTGAGCCGTTACCTGGACCGAACACAGAGAGACGACTACCCCAATTAGTTTGGTTTCCGTAGATGTAATTATGGGTGTCAGGATCAAAAATGAAGGTACAGGTAAGTACGAAATCCTCGTTATCGTCTACGGTAACCTTACGTGTAAGCAGCCCGTTCTGCGTCCCGTCCCACTCAGGGACCACGCGCTTAATCAGATGTAACCCTTCTTTAAGACGTACAGGAATCTTCCAGGGACGAAGATTCCCTAAACGTGCAGGCAACTGCATTAGTACTGTCCAATGCAGTAAGTGAAGGTTGCACCCGTTGCGACAGGTACTAACTGAATTTCGGTGATCAACGGAGTGTTGAAAAGTCCACCTTGGTTTGCGGAGAGATCCCCATCTTCTAGTACAACGAATTCGTCCATACCCAAACACTTAACGCGAATTACGGCGTCAACAGAACAAGCAACAGATAAGCCACTGTAGTTGGGTGAGAGAGGTTTGGTTAAGTCACCTGTGTTTGTGCCTTGTTTTTGAGTTGTAAGGTTAATGTGGGCCATAACAAAGCTCCTGTAGTTGAATTACAGGTACTTTAATGAACTAAGAAAAGATTATTGAGAAAAGGAAGGAGGCTCTTACGAGCCTTTTAGGGAGTGCTTACGACAACAGATGTTGCGTTACACGTTGGAAAGATATGTTTAGTAGTTGACTCTCTCCTTGGAGCAGGAAAATGGCTAAAACCTATAAAGAAGAAAGCCAACTACTAAACAGTCTTAAAGGGAGCTTGGCCGCTCATCAACTGCGGAGCAAGGCAGGCCTGAAAGACTGTATTGAAAGAGTACTCCTATGAGACAGAAGTACAGGAATTTTTGCGTATTGGTGAATATCTCGTTGTCACGATTCTCCGGTTTACGACTTACACCGGTATTACCTCCAAACCATTACCCTCCAATGTACCGAGCCTTTGGCGGTAGTCATGTACTCTAAGGTCTTTTTACGGCAGTTCACTGTAGTGATTGCTTACAGAGCAATAGGCTATCTCTTGCAGCATTCTACATTACCTGCCGGGAGTATATTCACGCACCGGGACTCTTTAATCAGCTATGACAGCTCCGATGCTGATATAGTTGTTTGCCCAATCAGAAGCGTACTGTTCAATGAGCTTGTCTCGTTCTTCTTCGTTACTACTTTCCCACTCTTCCTCGTCAATATCGATGATGTCTTCTTGACGTGCGTTAGCGAATCCGATCGAGAGGGATACTTTAAGCTGGGGCATGAAACCTCCTGTTGAGTGATTGAGGTGGCTGGGAGTGAAGCCAGCATACAAGCCCTTACCCTTAACCGGTGTAGGTAAGAGTTCAGACGGTATTCTCTAGGTCCGCGTCTTTCGGAACTCATTTCATGTACTTCGTATGTGATCTGCATACAAAAGCCCAGGTCACCATCCTGGATTCACCTCAAAACTGGTTTAAATTCTTATTGGCTGATGCTTCTCTGTCTCGTGGTCTTTGAGCAATTCTGTGTACCTAAGCAGGGAATCGAACCCTGAACCTCTACTAACCGCTGCGGCCGCCATGTTGACCGACTTCTGCGGGGGTTTAAGGGGCCATGTCGTACCCTCAGAACAGAGAAGTATCACCAATAAGAACTGGATGGTAACGGAGGAATCGAACCTCAGAATCAGTATGCGCCTACTGTTCACGCCCTAAAGCAACCAGCTAAAGCATTCCAGGACTGCTGACGTGACGTTACCAATATACTGCCCTACTTTATCGAGAGCATAAAAAACCCGGAGGGTTTCCGGGTTCTCTTGTTGGTACCTGTGTTAACTAACGTACCTAACCATATTCCATCTGTTCTGGGCGGTTGAGCAGCATACTGTTTTTCTCAAAAACAGGACCGAACAAGACAGATGGAAAGGTTAAGCATGTCTCCGCCTGGTTGCGTACAAATGCAACTTCGATGAGGAACTTGAACATGAACTCTCCTTTCAACATTTGGTGACCTTAACAAAGGTCATTTTATTGTTTCTGGTTTTTTGTTCTTCTGGTACTTCCACCAGAGGTAATGCCCCAAGAGCGTCAGAGGCCAGAAGGTCAAACAGAAGTAGAAGACGAGAGAACGTCTTGCCTGGAAGAAATACACCACCCCTCCAAACCAGATAACGTAGAGCAGTAACAACGTTATGTGGAGGACGATACCTTGCTCAATTGTCATGGTTCTTGGGATAGCTGCGGAATCGTGGGGTAACGTGGGTAAGGCTCTTCTTTACAGCGGGTAAGTCCGTGAAAACGGTGGAGGTACACGCCTGTAGGGCACTGCAACAAGATAGGTAAAGCGTTTGTACCAACGATACATTTAGTGTATCCGTCGGTCTGGCTACCAGAGCATGACAGGCGTGTGCGCTGGATGTTGTGCGTTTCAATGAACGCTTCTGCAGCCTCCATAGCACGAGATTCAACTGCTGAAGGGGCGTTGTACAGGCCGACGTAAACACCTGCAATGGATGGTACTGTGATGACAAGCATTACCAGTACGGTCATAAGGGAAGGCAAAGTGATCTCCTTTTATTGTGTTCAGTTTTTAGGGTGAAGCGTCGGAGACGCCTCTAGTGCAATGTGGTAGATGGCTGGTGGATGAACTTACCTTCCAGATCAAGAGGACGTTCTTCATCCTCTACTACGTCCTGTACTTCTTCCTGGTGATGTTCCAAAGCACGCTGAACTACAAGGTTTACTGTTCTTTCTGATGTCAGGGTGTCCCAGGTTTCTTGTTCGATGTCTTCGATGTATCCACCATCCTCTTGTACTACTGGGTAAGAGAAGGTAGCCAATCCTACTGTCCCTGATGGGACGCCTCGTACATCTTGTAAGAAGAATGAATACACCACTTCTGCAGTGCCTTCGTCAGAGTCAGAAGCAGGTACGCGAGTGACTCCAACCTGGGCACCACAAGCCTCTACTACTGTGAAACGGTCAGTCATAACTGCCTCCAAAGTTATCCACATTACTGCGGGAAAGATGTTGTTTGTTTTGTATACAGGAGAGAGAAGAAAAGTTCGTAATAACTGACGTAAGTTGTTGATTCTTGGTAGGGCGTTTCAGGAGGTAGTATTACAGAACTTTCTTCTGGGACCCGCATGGTTACGGGATCAAGCAGCGGATTGAAAATCCGCGTGTCGGTGGTTCGATTCCGCCTCTGGGCACCACTTATTACAAGGGTTGTGGGGTTAGTGACCAATCCGGCAATCCAAGATTCGGAATACTCTTTCGGAATATAAAATCCACAAGAATTTACTGCTTTCCGCTCACAATGTGAGCAGTCTTGTGGATTTTTACTTAGTCGCCTTCCCTTTCTCAAGTTTCAGTCGATAGCGTTCTGCCATCTCCCGCGTCTTGTGTTTCAAGTCTTTACCATCTGTACCTGCCTTCTTCTTCAAGTCGTGATTCCAGAAGTTCTTCACGCCCGTAACACGCATCATGTTGTAACGTGCTTTGTTGATGGCAGACTGCGTAATGCGTTGACCTCGTGTGTTCTGTACGATCGGAGTCTGGGAAGGTTCCCTTCGATCACCTGGTTTGTGCAGAGCGGTGGCGAAATCGATAGCAAACTGCAAGTCTTCTGAAATTTCGACCAACTCTCCCCGAGAACCCTTTCCTCGAATACAGCGTAGGTACTTCTTACCGTCTTCGTACAGGATGTCTGACATGTTGAGGTTCCAGACCTCATGGACACGTAACCCACACAGGTAAGCGATCTGCCAGAACGGGTAGACCCATTTCTGCCGGCTTTGGAGTGCGGCTTGGAGTAGCGCATCGTAATCTACGTCTTCGGTATAGACCTGACGAATGTTCTCAGGGAACTTCATAGTCTGTTCTGCGGGATTACCCTGCATCCCTTCAACGTACTGGGTAACCCACTTGAAGTAAGTGATAAGGCAGCTACGGTGCCGGTTAGCGACGATCGGTTTGCCTTCTGTTTCGATGACTTTACCGTTGGCTTTGACAACTTTCTGCGGAGTGTTCCAGTAATCCAGGTACTTACGTACATGGGTTGGACGTACTTCTTGTGGGTACATGGCACCGAAGACGTGACGTAGCCCATTGTGAGTCGCTCGACTGTTCAGCTTGTCAGGATCTACGACAATGTTGATGTAAGTCTCGTACTGCTTGTCCTTTAACCGTGCAAACTCAGGGGAAGCCAGGTATTGATCAAACCAGTAACTGTTATTCTTCGGTTGGAGTTGTTCTGCAAGATGGTCCTCGTAAGCCTTGTAGAGAGCCGCTTTCACAGCAGCATCTTCGATGATCTTCCCGTTGACCTTCTTAAACTTAAGTAAGGTCGTAGCTTTCGCTTTCAAAGGGCGATAAACATAACCAGTTTTATCGCGGTACACGCGTTCCGGCATCCACCGGTCAGCAGGTTTACGTGGACGTCCCATTACAAGTTGAACCTCTCATCTGCGGTCGTGTTCTCTGTGGTGTCACGGAGGTCGACACTGGTTATCGGTACTATTGGTTTCCCATCGTTACGGGTAAAGAAACGGATACCGTAGTTTTCCAAGGCACGGCGTTGTGTAGCAAAACGTTTGGCGTTAGTCATATACACAACTTCGGCATCGGTAAGGAATGCGCTGGGAGGGTTAGGAGCTGCATCGGTCACTGGGATTACTCTCCTGGTTTGTCTGTTTGTCTTTCTAAGGCGATAAAAAACCCCGGATCACTTATGTGCCGGGGTCCCTAACCATCTGAGTACATCACTTTCGAGCAGCGTTCCCTAAAAATCGGGAGTATCTTTTCAACATCTGCGTCTCGACTTCCTGGAACACTTTACCACCGACATGGGCTGCAAAAGCAACCGCAATAGGGAGAGTGAACCATTCTGGCGTCTCAGCAGGAAGAAAAGGGTATGCAGTGAACATCATGTAACCACACAGAATAGCGGTGAGAAACTCACTCACTACCCATAACAGTGAAGCCTGGTAACCGTTAGTTACCCGCCGTGCTATGGAAATGAAGCCACTGACCACACTTACAATGATCGCTCCTATTAGGCTTTGTACCTCTGAGAAATAATCATTTCCCATAATATGTCCCTCTACTTCAAAGTCGGAGGGATTGTAGCTTTACTGAATTTTGGGTTTCTCTTTAATTACGTCAGCACGGAACGAGATGTTCCTTTGCTGAGGTTGTAAGAGATAAGGTCGTTTAATCTTCGTGCATAAGTCTTTGCCTCCTGCTCGTCTCTGACCTTGGTCTTTCGACCAGGCAGTAACCAAAATACCCCCTGCTCGTCCTGATCGGCTTTGATGTCAGCCAGTCCCACACGTATGTCGTTGGTTGCAGCTTCTTTAGCTTTGGAACGAAGAGATACACCCATAAAAGTCTCCCGAGGGAAGTTAAAGTGAAAGAGGTTCGGCATCAGGGCCTAATCTCGAACTGACTTGGGTGAAGGTCAGTCATTTGCTCAGCGAGTACGTTGAGACTCATTCACTTGGTTTGAGGCTGCACTCTCAGCCGGGAAGGAGAACCCTCCACTACTGAGTAAAAGCAACACTCCAATGGCTTTGAGTATGTGCATAAGCACCTCCAAAGCAGTGCCCGGAAGGCACGTTATGCTCGTTTCTTCTGGGCTACGTGCAGCCCTGGGATCTTCTGCAGTAGTTCCACACCGGTCATATCGTCATGTTTGTAGTCATAAAACACGGCAGATAAACCAAGAGTGCAGATACGTTTAGCGCATTGGAGACAAGGTGCTCGGGTAACGAACAAGACTGCGCCTTCGGCAGGTACGCCTTGACGTGCCATCTTATCGAGAGCGTTCTGTTCGGCGTGCAGTACTTCAGGATTTGTCTTAGGACGGATACCGTCTGGATGGGCATCACAGCGAACGTAAGTGCTCTCACATTCATTAGGGAAGCCAGAAGGCATACCGTTCCACCCTACTGAGATCATGCCCGTCTTAGTTACAACAACAGCACCGACACGATGACGGGTTGCTACCGATTCACGGGCAGCGGCGTAGGCCATTTCCCAATACAGCGAGTGGTACTTTTCTTTTTGGGGATCAAGCATTGAAGTCTCCTTTGCTTAATTCTCTATACACAAAGGAAAAAGAGATTGTTGAAATTTTACTCAGTCCATTCGTAGTCGCAGGCGCGACACATGAACTCGTTGGTTAGGTCGGTTTCATCACGGTGGGTATGAAAACCTTCAGGCGCTACATCCTCACCTTCGCTGTCTACTGCTACAAAGAATGCGGCATATTTACGAGACAGTTGGTCCTGACATCCACACTTAGGACAGGAGTATCCAGTACTCATGCCGCAAGCAGTTCGCGTCTGAGACGATAAGAGATGGTGAAGCCAACAGCATCGGCTACTGCGAACAAGGTTCTTGCTTGAGGTGTTTCTACAGCACCACGTAACCAGTTATTCAACGTGGCAGTAGTTACACCTGCGTAGTCGGCAACTTCCTGTTTGTCGTAAAGCTGGAGACGCTTTTTAACGTCTTCAAAGAGCTTACGTAGCTCTTTAGGAGTTTCTGTTGCAGGTGTCATTTGAACATCCTCTCAGTGACAAGACCGAAATGTTTGAATTGTCCAGCCAAGGTGGAAACAAGCATCGTGGCTGGTGTGGTATCCCCTGTTTCAGGGTCGAAACCTGTAATAAGAACAGGACCCAAGACAGGTTCCAGGCCGTACCAGGAATAGACATTGATAGGCGTACCTACCAAGTCATCAGGGGTACGTAACAGGATCTCGTCATCAGCCCATGCAGCGTGGTGTGCATCGGGATAACCCAGTCCTGTTACGGTGTTGGTTTGGCAGTGTTCCTGGATGGATGCGAGAGTATCTTCCCCCAAAGTAACGGCGGAGATGACCGCACCATTAATCAGTAGTGCTCTCATGCGTACCCTCCAGTGCAGGGAGTAGACGGGCACTTGTGCCCAGGCTACGACCCAGGATGTTCTGAGTCATCTCGATAACCTTGTCACCGCCTGTAGTGTTCTTCAGTTCTTCAACGAGTAACGTGGCTTCCAGTTCTTCCATGTACTCATCGATGTTGTACAGGCGATCTTGTAACTCTGAGATTCGTTCTTCACATTTAAGTACGGCTCGACGTAGGGCAAAACCTTTCTCGATCTTTTGGATTTGTTGTTCGGATAACTCAACAGCAACTGTACGTGCAGCGATATTGCTGGTGTCCCCGTCTTTAAGACACACATAACAATCAATCCCTTCGATACGTACAGCAACATCGAATGTGTATCCAGGTTTGTGGAGGACTTCTGAGATACGTTCCAACTGAGGGGAGGCAAACCAGCTACGTATTGTGTGTACGATTGAGTATTCCGAGAAGGTTAAGGAAACTTCTTCACGTTCTTCCAGATCGGAGAGTTCGCTCAAGGTTTTAAGTGCTAAATACACTTCGTCAGATTCGACTACCGTTACAGCATAATGACCAAGTTCTGACACCAAATTATCGATGAAAGGTGTTGTATAAGAACGTAACTCTTCCTTACGCTCTACCCACTCTTTCTCGGCATCTTCTTTAAGGGTTTTAAGCTCAGTCTTCATAGCTTGTTTGCCAATTTTCAGTGCGTGCTGGCGGTTGATGTCATTCTGGTTTGGTACGATTTCAGTGCTCATGTTCGAGTTCCCTCGGTAAGTTCAACAGACCAGCCATAGTGGTTCTCGTTGATATTTAAAATGTATCGTCCTGCTGGTGGACGGGATTGAAGAAAAGCATCGACCTCTGTCTCTACGTTGTAGAACAGGTTGGATGCGTCAATTGGGTCGTGGAAACGTTTCTCAATTTTCAGGAAACCACGACAGAAGTGGGTTCGGATGCTTCGGAGAGACAGGAAATCAATCTCACCTTGTTCGCGCAGCTTCTCTGACACCTGTCCCCAAATCTCTGAGAGGTATTGAGGAACGCTCTTGAAGGGTTCAGGGTGAGGATCGTCCCAAGGTACTCCGTCGAACATCGCGAGAAGATCATTCACAACAAGCTGAGTAGGACAGGATTCAGCAAGCTGCCCTAAACCACGTACGAAGTACACTGCTCCGAGGGCTTCTACTTCATCCCACTTGGTACCAAACACCTTGAAACCGTTTACATGTTCAATGACGTCGTGGGCTAACATTAAGCCGGTACGTGATGGTGTGACTTCCTTGTGATAGGCCTGCCGTAGCAAGCCTGAAGGTAATACGTGAGGAACTCCCTCGGGATAGGTAAGTTCCAAGGGAATTCGTCTTTTCATATTTGGTTTACTTCTGAAAGGGTTTACGGCGCTTACCTGTACCCTTCCACTTCTCTTCTCTTGGAGGGGTGAGGGCACCGGCATAGTGATGCAGGAGAGATTGAGAGGTGACTTCTCGGTTCTCAACTAGAGCTATTCCAGGAGACTCTTTGAGGCTTTTCGCTATACATTCAGCGAGTGATCCTCTACCTATTACGGCTACTCGGGGCATTCGTTCACCTCCTTATGTATTTTGCAGGCTCTGTCCCAGCCCACGTTAAAGTGACTCTTTATAGCGTTCTTACTGTTACGTAACTCTTCTCGGTGGATGAGTAACGCGGCAGCGGGTGTGTAGGAGTCCAGAGGCTCTACTTCCTCTTCAAGAGGAGCCTCGTCTTCTTCCGGGACTACCTTTCCCTCAGAAGGAATTGAGAGAGGTTCCTGCATGGTTGTCAGGAATAAGCATCGGATACTTACAACATCGATCAGGACAGCTATAAGCAACATGAGTACTTGGTTAACCCAGTAACGTGCAGTATCTGCGTGTACGCCTGGATGCAACTCTATTGCCTCAATTCGCTGCAAAGACTGTGCGGCCATCTGACGTTGGAGGTCTGCTTTCTCTTTGAAGTTGATCTTTTCGTATTCCTCAGCTTTCGTCAGTGCTAATTCCCTGTCTTCTTTCATGGCTTCCACCAGATAAGAGAGGTCAGGAGAGGTTTGCACGTCAAAAGCTGTATTCATGGCTTGCCAGGAACACCCAACAGAAACCATGAAGAGAATGGCAGGAAGTACCTTATCTCGGGAGAGAGTAAGAGAGTATCTTGCTACTTCAAGAGAGGTGCCAGCCATTGCCCCGGTGTACTGAACCAGGACAGGATAAGCAGCCATAAGTTGAAACAGGTAGTAGGCAGTCGCTGCCGTAGAGAGTGAAGCTAAGAACAACCCTACCCAGAGGTTGATCCGCTGAGTGAGGTTTTGCATGTTGTTCCTTTAACTATCGTCAGAGCATGTGATGCACGTACGTGGGTACCCTACCGCAGGTCCGATGAGGACACCGCAACAGGAACAGAGACTACCTTCAATGATTTGTTCAGCAATGCTCATGGATCACCCCATATCGATTGGATCACGCCATCCAAGGAACACAGGCAGGCGTGGACGGTCTTTACGGCCATGCGGTTGATGTTTGAACTTCACCAACTTACCCAGGTACTTGTCCCGGTTGTGCCAGATATGTTCACGTTGTGCGATAGTGAAGCCGGTACCGATCTCAAAGGTGATGTCTGCACCAGGTTCACGGCATACCAGAGTACCCATCATGTTCATTGGTACTTTGCCTGCCTTCGAGGTTGAACGTTCGGTGTTACCCAAAGCATTCTTCTTGGCCTCATTGGCGTTGTGCAATTGCTCCACAAAACCAACAACTTCAGCTTCAGCATCTTCAAAGACTTTCAGTTTGAGAAGGATGCCTTGCTTGTCGGTACTGCGGCCGTACTTATACGGGCCGTTAGGATCACGTACCATGACGCCTTCGTAACCTTCAGCCAGCTTTTCCGCTTCGTACTCTGCTAACTTTTCCGGGGAATGTACCAGAACCTGCTCAACCATAGTGAATGGTGCGCCATACGTAGCCGCCAGTGCATGAGCTTCGTGTGCGCGCTCACTGAAAGGTGCGTCAGGGTTATTGAAACAATCAAACACGTAGAAGTTTGCTTCTGCTGGTTTGTCGTGAGACATCACTTCGCTGACTGTTACGCTGTACGCATCGGGAGCAGTAGGTGAACCAACAATCAACTCACCATCCAGTCCGTTGAACTTAGGGTCTGACAGGTATTCCTGGAGTTTTTTGTTTGGGATTGGTTTGAGAGATCGGGCCAGAAGTTGACCATCTTTAATGATGGCGCGAATACCATCCAGCTTCGGTGAAGCAACTACCGGGTAGTTGAGTGCAGTAAGGTCAGTCACTTTCCCCGACAGGAGAGGTTTGAATTTCTTGTTCATGTTGGAACTCTTTCAGTGCCTGTTTCCAGACGTGGTTGGCATCCAGGAGTGTGTAGTCCTGCATGGCGATATGAGGTAAGCCAGGGAGTAATGCTTCAAAGGCTTTTTCGAGACGGTTGCCTGCATTGATGAGGGCTTGGTGATCTCGTTGGAAGTTCTTCAGGATTTCGTCACGAATGTTGATGCTATCTTCAAGGCGTTCACTATAAATACAGATGCGTTGTTCGTGGCGACGTGTCCCTACAACCAGTTTGGACGTATCTACAGTATCAATAGTGGCCGCAGGGAACATGAATTCTCTGTCATCCGGCGGGATATTAACCCCTTCAGTAAGGAGTAAATTACCGATCTTCGCTTTATTCATACGCTTCTGTTTCTCCAATCCAGCAGTCTTCTCCCCGCTGGAGGTAATAGGTTAATCGGATTTGGGCTTCATCATAGGTGAGACCTTTTTCGAGAATCTGGTCGTCATCAGTGACGATGCACCATTTATGGTTTCCGTCCTTCATACATGACCTCCCAGGATGTGATTTTTTGATTGTAGAGGTACTCTTCGTGCTGTTCTTCTCTACGTCCACAGTGTGGACAGCGTTTACGGTATGGGTTGCCTTTGTATGGCCACTCCATGATGTCGTGGCAGTTGTCGCAACGAAGACCGTACCGATCGGCCCGGTAAGCCAGATACAAGATAAGAAACACGCATACGACTTTGGCGAGGATTGTCGCTCCAAATAGCCCTGCTGCCATTAGTGCATCGTTTTCCATATCACTGCACCGTTTTAGGTGTATGTCCGATAAAACCCACACCACAATCAGCACACGGCCAACCACCGGCATTCATACGAATACCACGCACCAGGAACATTGCTCCGGACTTGCTGCGGGCAGTCACTACGTAGAAATTCGATGCTTTGGCGTACTGGAATTTCCAGGTAAGAGGTTCTTCGATACCTTGCTCGCGGATGCGCTTTTTAGCATAACGAAAGAGACGCTCTTCCAGGTCTTTACCGTGGTCGTAATTGATGTGAGGTTTGAAATTGAGAGAGGACTGCTGTCCCCATGTTTGTTGTAAGGACATACAGCCTCCAGTGGTTAATGTACGTAGGGTGACCGGAGGTCACCTGTACACTTAGGGTTTGTTTTTACCTTTTGCGCGTGAAGCACTGAGTTTACGTAGCTCAGCCAGAGCACGCTGATCACCAATATCGAAACAGTGATCAGCCCACTTCAGTTCTTCTGCCGTGAGGTTTTCGTACTCAGGAAGAGGTGTAGTCATCATTACCTTCTTCGATTTGACGAACGAGGGTTTCTGCACTGTCTTGCAGATCTTCCAGGTCCATACCTTCGTGCATCTCTACAAGGAAGAGTTGACCATCGTCAGTACGGATTTCTAGAGAACCGTTGTCGAGTTCAACGGAAGTTACTTCAGCCGTGTGTGGCTCCTTATTGGTTAGTTGGTTGAGGGTTAAGCCGAGGGAGACGTAAACCATTAAAAAGGCAATACCTCCCAGCAACAGAAATTCGTTCTTGAGTGAAAAGACCGTAGCAACAACGCTTAGGAAGAAGAGGGTTGCGTAAATACATGTTTCCGTCATATAGCCTCCTCAGCAGTTAACAGGGTTGGCGATGATGTCAAAGATCCAAATGGCAGTGAGCAAAGCCCCTAAACCATAGAGGCTCCCTTCATCTGCAAATAAGGAAGCAGCCGTGAGCACTACGAACATGATTATTAATGCTGTGAGTGAACTCATGCAGCCTCCTTACGGGCGTAGACAGCCTCTCGGCACTTTTTTCGGATGTCTTCTACCGAGCACTTGGGTTTGAGGCCAATGGTGTGTGCCCATGATGGCCAGAAGATGTCCAGTTCTGCACCGATCTTAACGGTGTCGTGGTGAAGCTCTGGGAGTTCTTGCCATGACATACAATCCACCAGGTTACGGTTTACCCAATCAACAATGTTCACGTCATCACGGATGATGAGGTAAATCGCATCATGGATAAGTGCAATCGGGAGGATGTCGTTACGGTAAGTAGACTTCCATACGCGCCCCATGAACTCGTTAAACGCTCGATTGTTGAGTAAGCCATAGGACTGACCCATGGCATTACCTGCAGTACGACCTTCAGCTTCCGCTTCAGAGAAACGTCTGCCTGTCCCACGGCCGGCAGCTTTCAGGAGTGGAGTACGTAAGCGCAGACCGAAAGCAACGTCGACGTACCCGTCAACAGAGGCTTGGTCTAAGCGGTTCTGAACGTACTCATCACTGACTTTGTACAGCTCGTGGTAGTTAGCTTCAATCGCCTTGGCTTCAGCTTCAGAGAAGCCCAGGTTCTTCACCAACGTAATCCAGGTACCCTGGTAAGTCAGTGCAAAGGTAGGGTTCTTTGAGCGGCTACGGACAGCATCCAGAAGAGGATCTTTCTTAACTGCGAAAGACAATTCTGGTGTGATCTCATCAAACGGAAACTTGTGAGGCCAGTAACTGAATGCCCGGAGACTGTGACCGTCATACCCGTCGATATACACTTTCAACTTGTTAGGGTCTTTGGTCGTTAACGCACTGATGTAATCCTCGAGAGAATTAAAGTCAGCACCAACCATGATCCAACCTTTAGGAGCAGTGAAACACTCTTTAATCAGTTTGGCGTATACCGAACCAGAAGGGATATTCTGGAGGTTAGGATCGGATGACGACAGTCGTCCGGATACCGTACCCCCCAGGTTGAACGAACCATGCAACCAGCGAATATCGTTACCGTCAGCATCAGAGTGCTTAATGGCACGTTTGAATGCTGGGATGAACGCGGATAAAACCTTACTGGCTTTGGCGTGCGCTACTAACGTTTCCAGGATGCTTCGTACAGACTCATCTTTCGCGTGGTTGATCAGCTTGTCCAAGGTCTTCGCTCCGACTGCTGGTGCTTTAGCAGGCGTACGATCGATTACCGGTAAACCAAGCATGTCGTACAACAGTTCCCCTACTTGCTGGTTACTGTTCGGATTGAACCGGATATGCTGGAAGGCACTGAGCGGATGACGTTTCTTCTTGAGCGTTGCATTCTTGGCTTCCATTGCACGCACTTGTAGCATGGCTTCCAAGCGGTTCACTTCAGGGATGCGGTAGAAAGACTGCATACAGTCGTCAATGATCTTCTCCAACTTCGCTTCCGCTTTCAGGACCTTTGTAGGGTCCAGAGGCATACCTGTCAGCTCCAGTTGGATGATCGTTTGCAAGGACTCCTTCATCAAACCCTGGTAGAGGTTCAACTGGTTATCCTGGACCATGACTGGATACTGCTTGTCGTACAGGTAGTTGGTACACAGCCCGTCGACCAAGTTGTAACGCAACAGGCGATCAACAGGCACCTTGGTAATGTCCTTCACGTCTTCTGCATAGTTGCCTGCAAATTCGTGCGTCTGGGCTTTCAGGCCCAGTTCATTACCACCACATGAGTTTGTAGCCAGGTAAGTGATGATCTTGGTGTCGTCAAAGTTACGTGTCATGTAACGTAAGCCTGTGAGCAGACCTTCGTTGTTGGTGTTGTCTTCCAACATCCACAACACGTAAATGAGTACTTTGACGTCGTACGTTGCGTTATGGAAACGCATGTTGCCCTGATAATTCTCGAAGAACTCCCGCAGCCAACGACGCACCTGCATGTTAGGTGAGTAGTAGCTGTAACACTTATCTACTGGCTCTGAGTACTCCACCAGGTCGACCGGGAAAGCAATACCGTCGTGTTGAGACCAGGCAAAGGAGATCGTCCCGATACCTGCTTCGTTGTGACGTAAGCTGAAGGCTTCGATGTCCACAGACAAGAAAGGCTTATCCATCAGTGACTTCAAGGCTTCCTGGATGTCTGGATTACTCCGGGGATAACTTCCGTTCTTCACAACATCAAGCTGGAAGGTAGGGGCAGCACCGACCACTTCTTTAATGAGGGTATCGATGGACATCATCAATTTACCTTCATTAAGCGGGTTGTAGATCAGTGACTTGTGGTTCACACCCAAGGTCACCTGCATGTTTTCAAAACCCTTCACTTTACATGGCAACACGTAACCCAAGTGAGGCTCTGCTTTCCGTTCACCGGTTAAGATCTTGAAGTACGCAGCATCCGCGCAGTAGATCAGTTGTGTGCCTTTATCTTTCAGGTGTGGAAGCAGATCGTTCAGGTACTCTTTAATGAGTTTGACCGGTGCCTTACCTGACGAGTTGTAGTACAGGGAAGTAACGATGAGATCTTCTTCCGGTACGCCACCTGCAATAAAAGGCTTCAGGTAGTTATGCTCGACCTCTGCGCGGTCGAAGGCAGCAGATTTGATAAGTACTGCTACGTTACGCTTCCCGGTAGGGGTAAGGGTGAATTCTTGCATTGTCAGACCATCAACAGGTTAGTCATCGCCCGTTGCTCCAACATAGCAATGGATTTCTGGCTTTGTGAAAGCATGGAGTCGATGAGTTCTTGAGAAAGTTCCGCGTTACGGCATGGACAGTCTTGTTTCAACTTATCCAAGATCGGATGCAGTAACGTAGGGAACAACTTGTAGTAGTCCTCAAAGCCGTTTGAGACGTTGAGGACCTGGTTAACGTATCCCAAGACGAAAGGTAATTCGTCGTTATTTATCCGGTCTTTTTCTTTCATCAAAGCCAGATAACGAGGCTCCAAAGAAGGATGTAGAGAGTTGATTTTGGAGGCAGGGACGCGTGAATTTTTGTCGTACTGCGAGTGGTATTTGAACTCACCACGGTACTTCATTAAGCGTTGTTGATTCTGGTTTAGGCCTGAATTTTCGATGATGAGTGCGTCCATTTGGTTACTGAACTTCTCATCAACTTGTTCGTACAAGGCCGCGTAGATTGAATCTTTGATGTGGGCCTTAGTTTCAGGTCCATAAACCATGTCGCTCATTTAATATCTCCGAACAAGTAGACGTTGTGACGGGCACGGCTCGCCCCTACATAGAGGAGACGTGCGATTGTTTCCTTGTCGAAGCAACCGCCTACATCGTTGAGGTCAATGAATACAGAGTCGTAAGTACTACCCTGCGATTTGTTGATTGTTTGTGCGTAAGCCGGTCGGAGATCGGCCCAAGTTTCCATCAATTCCTTAATTTGAAACTTAGCTCCAGCCGCTCGAAATTCCTGAAGGAGTCGTGAGTGCTCGGCGCTGTTATCAGGAACGAAATAACGACGCCCTCTGACAAGGTAAGAACACCCGTCGACGCCGTGTTTCTGTTCTTTCAGTGGAGCGTGTACAGTCACCGTCTCGTTGTTCTTGAGTGGCTCTTTACCGTGTACGTAGCTGTTTACGAACGCTGTACTTCCATCACGCATGTGAGAGTGTCCTGTGAGGTGTTCAGCGATGTAGTTGTTGTACTTGGTTACTGTCTTGTTTCGCCAAGCCAAGATACGAGAATCTTCTTTACCTTCACTAAAGACGGCACAGGCCTTGGCCATGAATGTGTCACCATCCAGGTGTTGGATAACGTTTCCATCTGGATGGAACTGTTGGAACTGCTTGGTATATACCGCATTTCGCAGCATGGTAGATAGGTCAATAATGGGATTACCTTCCGCTTGCCGTACGACCTGTGTAAGGCGTGAGGTTGGAAACCCTACATTAAACACAGGGGCTGTTTGGGCACCTACTCCCAGTAGCTGCGCTGGGTCACCGATAAATAACACTTTGACAAACTTTGCTGCATTGGCTCGATCTACGATGATCTTAAGCAACTTATCGTCTGTGTAGCTGGCTTCGTCGATGACCAACAGGACGTTAGATAAGGGTGTGGTGTAGTCGCCTACGATAGACGTAGCACCCGTACCGTAGTTGGTGTGTACACGCAGACCGAGGTAGGAGAAAACAGTGGTAACGTCCATTCCTGTTTTCTCACTCAGTGCCTCCGCTGCCTTATGGGTAGTAGCAGTAAGTGCCACTTCAATATCCAGGCCAGGGTGACTCGGAGTGATGAGGGTGCATGATTTAAGTTGAGTGCGCAGCCCTTTCAGGACATCTTGCATCAGTGTGGTTTTACCGGTGCCACTGTAACCTTCCAGTACATGAAACTTGGAGGTAGGGTCGGCAATGAATCCAAAGATCTCTTTCTGGGCTTGCGCCTGATCTCCGGTTAAAGAAAAGGCGCTCATACGGTGTCCTTGGTTTGTTAGTCAGTGGGCGGATCGAAGTGGATAGTTCGACCCCAAGGTGCTTTATAGCTCGGGTTCTCGTTGATGATCCAAACCCAGTTAGAGGAGTCACGGCGCTTCGGTTCGTAGAAGTAACCGTCCGTAAACACCACAACAATGTTGGGTTTGTGCTCCGCTACCCAATCACATACAGGCTGTACTCGGGTCCCGCCGCCACCGTTGAATTCGACCTTATCGAAGTCTGTCTTCGTACGGACTTGATCCACGCCTACCAGACCAGATGAGAACTGAATCAGAGTCATCTTGCTTGGTTTCATTTTCGACATGATGCCATAGGCTTCATTAACGAAATGCTGGAACTGTTGCTTAGACACAGAACCTGAAACATCAATCACCACAGTGATCTGTTCGAGCTTCTCTGAATGACGTGAAGGCAGGATCGTAGGGAGGAAACGACGGTTAGGTCGGGATAAGGTGAAATCCCCTTTCATCGTTCCATTTAGGTACTTACGCAACAACGTAAACCAAGGAAGTTTAGGGTTGGTCGCTTTCTCTACCATCCGTCTCACTTCACTTGGGATGTAGGCGTCGGTACCACCTTTTGTCTGGTTCTGTGCACGGATCGCCGCTTTGGTGATCGCTTGACTGATGTCTTTAGCGTCTTTGGCGTTCGGTGCTTCAATCAGATCTTCGTGGTCTGGTTTCGCGTCGTCAGGCAGATCGTTGTAGATCTCATCTGCAGACAGTCCAGCGTACTTATGTTCATACAAGCCACCGGCCGGCATGGTCATACCAATCTTGATGAGTTCCGCGTTGATTGCGTAGTCACACGCTGCATTCCAGCGACGCATATCACGTCCTGCCAGTCGCAGCATGTGTTGCAACACAACGTGGAAAGTTTCGTGCATTAACAGGAAGTCACGTTCAGAAGGCCCCAACGACTCAAAGAAGTTGGGATTGATGAGCAAGTTCTTACCGTTTGTAGCTGCAGTTGGTACTTCTTCGGTGATGCGCCAGTTCAGACTGAACAGCACACCAGCAAAGAATTTCAACTTAGGGTTTGCCAGGACGCTCACCTTAGAACGCATTACGGCTTTTTCGATGGGCGTCATAACGATTCCTTAACCGAGGATGTGAGTATTGTTAAGTTTCCAAGTAGTGATTGCTTGGTGTTGGGCCAGATCTTTGTTACGAGAACAAATCTCACGGAAGGTAGTGATCGTGAACTCGATCGGCATACGTGCAATGAACTTCACCATGTCGGTCAGGTTCTTGTCATTTGCACCCGCTCCCAGAGCACCGGTAAGCGCGTAAAGCACAGAAGGTTCATCAGGGACTTTCAGTGTTTCTGGATTGGCCAGGATGTCCTTCAACTGAGGAAGTGATTGGTGAACGTCCAGGAACGCATCAAACTCAGTTGCAGCACCTTGACCAATCATGCCACCCAGAGCGATACGATCAGCGTCAGTAAGGCCTGTCTTGTTCTTCATGTACTTGTGAACGAATTCCCAGGTACGTGGGCAAGGGTAAGTAACGTCAGGGCTGTCTGGATCGAACTTATGCAGAAGCTCAGGTTTGAACGACAGGAAGGACGTAACACGGGTGTCGACGTTGCTGTTACGTGCCCATTCCAACCATTCATTCAGATCAACGTGTGTCTTCAGGTGAACCAAACGTGACTGAAGTGCTGAAGAGAGTTCTTCAGTAATGGCATTGTCGTCGTCCAGGTTACCTGCACACACCATCACTACGTTTTTGTGGATGTGGTGTTGACCTACCATACGGTCCAGAACCAGTTTGTAAGCAGCACGCTGTACTGAACGGTCAGCAGAGTTGAACTCGTCCAGGAACAGCAACCACCCTGTTTTATTCGCTGGCTTTTCATCTGAAGCCAGAGGAATGTAGCTTGGTGGTGCGTAGGTAGAACGTCCGCCTTCAGTGGAAGGGAAACCCTGAAGGTCAGTTGGATCACACTGACTCAGACGAAGGTCAATCAGTTCCAGGTTATGTTTGTTGGCGAAGGCGTGCACGATGGCTGACTTACCCAAACCAGGACTACCTTTAATGAAAGGTACCAGGCCTGCATGAGCGCACTGGTCGACGATGTTGGTGGCAGTAGCCAAACTAGCAGAAGGAGCACCTACAAACTGCCCTTCGATGTTTTCGTTATCTGACATGGAATGTCCTTGTTAAAATGATTCGATGAGCTTCGTCATCTTGTTACGTTTTGCATACTCTTCCTGGTTTTCAAAGGAAGGTACTGCGGTGATGTTCTTGGCGTATTCGACGCGGGCCTTTAACTCTGCAATAACGTCAGGATCATTGAAGTCTTGATCGTAGAACGTCGTCCAAGGTACTTGGAAATCCTGCATAACGGCCTGTTTCTCAACAGAGTTGCCTTTATCGTCGAATACGTAGGAATAGCGTGAAAGAGGTGGATCACCTCGAAGAAGTGCACCTTCAGCAAAAGATTCCAGCATGAAAGGGATCGACTCCTTTCCAAAGGCGTCAATAGTCTCCCTCCAGTGCTCCGGACCCGAATTAGCAAGCGTGATTGCTTGAACCTGACCGATTGCACCATCCCCATCTTTGATAGGGCTTTGCAGTACAGGTGCGATGTCAGAGGAATCAAGGATCTCTTTCGCTTTCTCCCAACCAGCCGGAAAGGTTAAGCGAGTTTCAGTCCCCATTCTGGTTACCCCATGCCATAGGGTTAAATGGCACTACTTCAGCAGGTGCTTTATCGAAACCACCTTCAATGAAGTACTGGTGAACCAAGCGGATCAGAAGACGAACACCTACCGTGTTGGAGGCGTACTCTTCTTTCACCTTCTCCATAATGGCGCTGAGAGCGTCTTCACGAGGAGAATCAGGGAACACACGTAAGTAGTTTTCCAGAAGTTTCATGTCCTTCAGGATGGCGTACATTACGTCCAGAGAGGCTTTCTTCAGGTTGTAAACCAGACTGACACGACCCAGGAATTCTGTCTTAACTCCCAGTTCAGCCAGACGGTCTGTGGTGATGTTGTCTTCACCATTGAAAGCACCTGCGAAGATAAACAGAAGGTTCTCTGCCGGTACTTCGTGGTACTTACCGTAATCACCAAAGACAGTAGCGTTACCGCCATCAAGGATCTTCAGAAATTCGTTCTGAACACCATTGGTGCTTTCGTGTGCCAGGTCGCAATTGGCATTACCACTGATGAACAGCTTGTCGAACTCATCCACAAATACGATTGCAGGTTGGTTCTGAACGTTGAAGATACCAGTCAGTGCCTTAGACAGACTGTTACCGGATAAACCTTCTTTGGTCAGGTTGGCTGCATTCACTGAGATCAGCGGCAGATCTTTCTCTTTTGCCAGGGTCTCAATGTTGTGGGTCTTACTGCTGCCGGAAGGACCGGTTAAGAAAAAGTGAGGACGGATCTCACCGGAAGTGTTTTTAAAGATTTCCAGTATCTGACGGATACTGTCTACAGATTGTGTGTTGTCCATTTTGCTCTCGTTCTTGGTTAAGATTCGAGAGGTGACCGGAGGTCACATGGTGATGAGGTTACCTAGCTGCTGCACTTTCCAACGTTCGTATTGCTCAGTCCAGTTTGTAGATTCTTTAAAAGGGTTCCGTTCACCAGACATTGAGTATTCATACCTGCGCTTACCTTGGGAGGTTAAAGTAAACCGTATGAATAAAGTCTTCCAGGTATTAGACAACCCTGGGATGTGTTCTGTTGGGTAGATCAAGATTGCCGGAAGCTCAAGTGCCTCTAAGAACTCCATAAGAGACACAGGCACCGGTTTGTGAATATCGAAAGTCTCTCCTGATGCTCTACGCTCAAGGGTAATCCAATGTCTTTTAATTGGTTCGACGTTTTGTAGAGCTTCTTTACAGGCTCCACAAATGAAGACTTGCACTACTTCCATAACTTATAGCCCTAGTAGTTTTAATATTCTTAATAGCATACGGGCACGTGACTCCGACGTTATGTACATCAATCCTTGGGATCAGAAAGCCTAAAATCAGCAGTAGCGTAAGAACCAAGATGCAGCTCCAAGAAATCAATCTCTTCCGCGTACTGCTTTTCGTCGGTCATCCATGCGATCACCTGGCTTGTGTTCAGGCGGGGTTGCCTACCCTGTTCAGAGTGCTCCGCAAGGTATTCTTCCTGCATGACCTTGGTATCTATCTCTATGAGGGCTTTGCACACTGTCAGCGTGCAGTAATCGCTATATTCCTCGGCAGTAACAGTAAATACAGCGTCTTTAGGTATAACTTTTATTTCTCTGAACATCACTCTCTCCGAACTAAATCTGGTGTTATTTAGGTGTTTTTAATGTGCGCCTTCTAAGGTAGGGGTAGTTTAAGACGTCGCTTACGCTCTGGCCAAAAGGTTTATATGGTTTGTAGTTGATGTTCGTAATACCACGAAACTTCCCCAACCCCATCGATGTCAAGGCAGTAGTTTTTCACATTGTCCCCTCCATAAGCATGGGCATAGGTGTACTTCACAGTGGCTTCCTTTCCGCTTGGAAAATGCGACATAGATGTACCGAGATCGTCAATAATCTTTACCCTTGTTCCGGGCTGGAACTTTTGTCCCTTCGGTACAGGCTTGTTTTTTACATTCTCTATACCTTGTTGGTATATTGAGTTTGCCTGATCTGCGCGTTCTTTGTAGCTTGTCATTTCTTTTCTCCTGTTAAAGCGTCATATAGCCAGTAGGTGTGAGGTATATCTCACAACCCTAATAACTTGTTCATTTTATAGATCTTCCAACGTTCCCTCTGCACTTCCCAGTTTATGTGTTGTAGATCTTGGTTAGGTCCACTACCCCGTAATGTAAGGTACCCACTTTCATTTAACAGATTCGACCCTGCGTAAGAACCTAACGTACCGGTGTGGACTACGTAAGGGAAATTAAGGTTAAGGTAGACCGTACTGGACTGCACCGGCATGCAAGTGATGAAGCAACAAGAGAGTTCAGTACCGGGAACTTCATACGACCAAGGTGTCCAGCTATACAAGTGACCTTCTAGTAGAGACGCTACCTCACTTTCAGGGAGTCCTGAGACAATCCAGACGTTTCTATACTGCTTAGACATTAAGCAGCTCCGTGAGTTTATTCACTTGGAATGCCTTCACTTGTGCCGGAGCATCTGCCCAAAACTTAGCCTCGAAGTGTTCATCAGGCTCAAAGAAGGCTGTACCTTTTTGACGGCGCACGAACCCGTCAAGCTGATCATGCCAGAAGTACCACCCACTTTTACCATCCCATGTGTAGATGCCTGGTACTTGGTTATCAATAAGGCGATTGAAAGCATTAGGCGTAGAGGCAGGCTCTATTTGCCAGTGATAACGTTCACGTCCCAGACGTTTGGTAGTGGTATACGGAACATCTGCAAAAGAAGGATGTGCATCTTCTGGTTTCACAGGGGATATGAAGTAAATCATGGTTTATTCTTCCAGTAGTTGAGTCATGCGGTATAACTTCCACCGCTCATATTGTGTTGCCCACCATTCATCCGATTGCTGCCAACCAGCCTCTTCCTCGTAATGGTACAAAGCACCTCCTTCACTCAAAACCATGAATGAGTAAACACCGCCACCATGATTTTGAACCAGTTCCCCTGGAAAGTTAGGTGTCAGGAAGCTGATGCAGGTGATGTAGTGTTTGAAGAGGGTCCCGTCTTTCAGTGGTTTCTGGTTCAGATTCTTTATCGAATAGCTTCGTTCGACGGCATGAAAAGGCTTAGACATTCCTGTTATCTGTTCTACAGACAGAGGTGTTATCAGGAAGTACTCCATAGCTCACCTCACTGAATGTTTTTCTTGGCTTCTTCCAGCACAGTATTTCGGTACATCATCAGTAAAGGATGAAGATCTGAGGCACTGACACCGAGTTGAGCTTCAATGATTTGTTCGGCTGCTTCTGTGGAATGTGCCGTCTCGAACATGGGATTAGGTTGGGATGGGGACTGTTGTGGGTTGTGTTGCATAGGCTGTCTTCTTCCAGTTTCCAGGCTGTCTGTCTACAGGCCTTACGTTATAGGGTCCATATAGTTGATAAAGACTAAATCTGGAAAGTTAGTATGTAGGTTTACCTTAAAAAGAAACCACCCATATAGGGTGGCTTTAAAAGGTGTGATGATCTACAGCAAGGTACGGAGTACCTCTGTCAATTGATTGGGTAGTTAGCTACTTCAATGTATTGCGTGAGGTCCATATCTCTCTGGATTGTGGTAGGTACTCCATTCAACTGGGTCAGGATGTCTTCCATAATCCGTCCCTGATTGATCTGTACCATGATTTGGTTGTAGTGCTTACGTAAGTGGTTCATGTTGTTTGGATGACACTTGAACTCATCGTGTACCGATAGGATCGGGAACGGTTTGTGCTCTAGTGACTGCATGACCATGCAATACATAGCCTCCAATAAAGCATCTGGAAGGTACTTTACCGACTCTTCATCGATTAAAGAGATGAAAGCCAGATCAGCAATACCAGATTCTTCGTACCGTGTGAGCATAGTACTGAAGTCATCTTCTACTTCTGACTGTACCGAAGCGACTTCCACATTAGCGAAGGTCCGACGTAACATTTCGTCTTGCATCAAAGACTTAACAGCAAGGAACCGCACTGGATCGTAATTACAACGACGATCCAGAGACCGGAGCAGCCAAGCATCCACGCTGTGCACTACATTAGCAGCGTTAGAGACACTGTAGTCTTGTGGTTCATTGGTTTTGAAGGCGTACGTAAAGGTGGAATGAGCAAGCTCATCTACCTCAATACGCTTCTCCTCTGTAACCATAACGGGAATGTAGACATAGTGATTGTCCGGCATTCTCCAGGAATGCGAGAGCGCGTCTGGGTTCCAAGAGGCAACCAGATCATTCAGTAAGTGCATAGCACCCGGAGCCACTTCCCACATGGATTTGTAGAACTCGACAAGTTCAGATGTATCCCTGCCGAACAACTTCTCAGGTTCTTTCTTTGATCCGTATAGCACCGTCATTACAGCCTTCTTGACGTCATCACGGAGGAATCCTAAAGAACCTCCCAGGTAATGCGCCATGAACTCTGCAACAGTACGGTAAGCGTCAGAGCGTACGTCTTGCTCAATCAACCCTGTCGCTTTGGCACCAGAGTAACAACCTGTCGCCGCAGACATGATCTGCATCCCAGAACAGACAGCATCAAAACCAACGAGATGACCGGTGGCGATACCCTGCTGAGCTTTACGGATAGTCATTACCGTTTTCTTGAACAGAGGTAACGTCTTCTTCTTGCAGCTCTCATACATTTCTTCCAGTTTGTTTAGGTGAGTATTAGCCCAATCTAAACGCTCTTCATAACGTAACCCATCGAGACCATAGTGATTAGCTACGTCGATGAGCAGGTATTCCCAACCGGTAAATTCTTTCATTGGTCGATCTCCAGTAATGAGTCCATCTTTCGTAAGTTGATGGCTTTATCGAGTTGTCTGATGCTTTCTTGAAGTGCTTCTATCTCTGCTGTTGAGAGACGGTCAGCGTTACGGAGGTAGGTGTTTTGTAAGTTTTGTCTTGCGGCTTCTAAGCTACTCTCTACAGTGAAAGGACTTTCCCAGTCACCCAAAAGACGTTTTCTAAAGGTATCTAGGTTTGTAGTATGTAGTAGGGTGCTGCCAGTGAGACCTACAGTAGAGAAAGCGTCTGCTTTATCATCTTTCACGGGTCCTCCAATAGTTGCCCTAGTTTCAGGTAATTAAGTCGTTTGTTGATCCAGCCCCACTCTGTGGTGTCCTCACCAGGATGAGGGTTACCCGGACGTATAAAAGACCAGTACAGGGACGCCCTCACTTCTGACAGTTGCTGCTCTGTGAATGTTTTGTAGATTTCTCTAGGAGGTTCAGGGAACCCCTTCATATCGATATTTCGAGCGTCTACTTCACAGGTGAAGCAACAGTAGGTGATGTTCCCGTGCTTACAATGGGACATTGAGATGAGCCACTAAATTACGAGCACCAAACCCTTTCACTTTGGTTTGACGATCGAACCACTTACCGGTGGTAGGCCAGAAGTCAATATACCCTTCGTTACCTTCCACCACATAGTGATGTTCAGACTTGGCTTCAAAGACAATGCTCTTTTCTTTCAGTAGCGCGAGTGCTGCTTCTTTCATGCTGCCATTTCCTTGTTCCAGTTAATGAAGAACTCTTGAGCCTTCTCCAGAGTGACATCAAGGTAGTACGCCACATGCTCCGCAGCACGGATCAACGAAGTTGGGTCCATGTTCTGTAGAGTGTGGAGGAATGCCGAAGCATCCTCTTGGTTAGGTTCACGCCAGGTTGCTTTACGCATTGATCCCGGCTGCATCACCTGCATACCTTCAAGAGGTCTGCCATGTACTTTCTTCTTACGTATTTTCGCCATTTGGTTTCTCCTTAAATTCCAGGTACGCCGGTAACCACTTCGGTATCGGCAAGATCAACACAGGCTTTCTTGTAAGCCGTGCCTTGTGGGTTGATGTGATAGCCCTGAACGTACATACGTCCACGTTTATCGTATTTGTTGAGCATGTAGAACCGATTGCCGGCAAGGGCCATGCGTCGGTACACCATCTTGCTGGTGGACACATGTTGCTGCCAGCGTTGCTGCGCCTCTACGGTCTCAGGTTCGTTCTTTGGGGTCTCAGGCACACTCATCACGAAGTCCATGTCCAAGGACAAAGGAACAGCGTTACGAGCGTTAATAACATCCAGAGAAGCGCACTGACTGTGCTGGTTGTACTTACGGAGAATCACTGAGTCCTTCACAGTCAGGTACCCTGATTGGAAGTTTGTAGTGATTGGTTCAGGCTCACAGATCATCGGTGGCAGATACTCTGCTTGTAAGATGTTCTGTACTAACTCTTCAGATAACGTGAAGTTGCACTGGACCATCAGAGACCCTTGAGCACCATTTTTGAAGATGTCGAAAGCATCTGTCTCACAGAGAACTGCGAGGATCTCAGCCGCAGTAGTAACGGCCGGCACACGATCAGACCAACGTAATGACTCTGCGAATTTACCGGCGATGTTCACCAGAGTTTCTGGGTACTGGCAATGAGCCACACAGACGAAAGCACTCACAACTAAATGCTCGAATTGCTTTGGTCGGATGGCATCTAACCGTTGGTTTTTGGAATCGTAATAATCCTTTACATGCCACTGCTGAAGCAGAGCAATACCTTGTGAGATCTTGCCTGTAAGAACAGGACTCTCACGTATTTCCTTTTCAATATCTTGTTCAATGAAGTGTTTCCCCAGGCTACATTCCACTTGGATTTGCGCCTGAGTGGGTGAAAGACGGACGTGCGAATTCATACCTAACTCCTTGATGGATAAGTCCTTGGTTGGCCGCTAGGCCATTTAGAGATGAAAAAGAAAGAACACCCGAAGGTGTTCTGGAGTGCGCTTAGTCGAGGACTAAGGCGTTGCTGGTAGCACCGATCTCTACGAATTCGTAGATGACCATGCCATCGCCCGCGAGCTTCTTACAGTTGTTTTCAGGGTCCTTACGTAACCACTCAATCAACTGCTTCTCACGTTCACGCGAGTTACGTAACGGAGTTCCAGCGATCTTTGCACGACCTTCGGCAGTAGGAAGGTAAGCGTTAAGGTAAGCGTCAGCTTTCCAGCTAGAGCCTGTGCCATTTTCTTGACGGTTATCTTGAACAAAAGCCATTTTTATTCCCTCTGGGTTGTGGATTAGTCCTAAGTTGGGCCTGTGGCCCTTATTGGTCTGTAGCGACCAGAAAAGTCAGTAAAGTCGCAAAATTTGCACAATTCTACTAATAAAGTATTAGCTATCAATAGATCTTCGACGAGTTTTTGACGTTAGTTGCCTAGCAAAAGGTCAACTGAAGTGGGTACGTTAGGTGACGGTTTATCGTCACTTACTTCAACGTGGACAGAATTCAATTCCCATTTCTTTTGGTATTTTGCGACATCTTCTGGTTCTACTGCGTGTACTACAACAGAGAATCCTGTCGTAAAAGACCCAACTACAACGATGATGTATTTCACTGATAAGCCCTTCTTTCAGGTGTAATTGACGTTAAGGAAATTGAGTATTTCCATCAGCGCATGGTTAGTGGTACGACGGATTAGTTACTTCGTCGATGGAGGAGAGTTGTTCAGATTCAGGGACAGCTTCTTCATCCACTGAGATACGTACGAGGTTTGGTGCAAGGTTCCAGTACGCCTCAGCCTCCACACGATGTGCTTCGTCTTGAATTGCGAACCGGAACTCATGCACACCCTTGTCATTTTTGAGGTGTACTACGAGTTCCATAAATGTTCCTTACGCTTTGATTTCGTCAGGTTGAGCGTTGGTGTTGAGTGAGATGAATGCGGTCTTGCCGTGCACAGCGGCAGAACAATCAGCGATGAACTGGACGTCATCTTGAGTATCCAACGTGAGGGTCAACAAGATACGACCAGCCAGAGAATCGAGCTTTGCAGCGTGAATGTTGTGACCATTCAACATCGGTGAACTACCACGCATGAAGTGGGTAGAGATGTTCTGGTAGTAAAGCTCGAGTGTTTCCAGAGCGATACGCTTAGCGTGACCAGGAGCATTCGCACGCATGTAACGTTGTGCCAAACGTTTTACTGTACGTTCCACCATATCCTGAGATGCGTTTGGTAATGCAGTAGTCAAGAACGTCTCAGCAAGATCAATTGCTAAGTCTTTAGCACCTTCCTGATCATCTTTGTAGGTGTCCAAGTTAAGAGCAGCAGTGAAGATTGCGTTAACAACTTGGGTGGTACTTACAGCTTGTTCAAAGATATTCATTTCTTACTCCGGTTTAGTTAATTGAGGGATTGTTCCCACCGGAGATGTCCGTAGGACATTTGTAACTACATTGGAGTTAGGTTGTAGGTAGATATAGGTTTAACGTGAAAAGCAGTTAGGGTATGGATTTGGTTGTATGTGCTTGGTTAGGTACTACCTAACCTCAGAATTATCTCTATCTCTCTCACGTATAGAGTTAAGTGAGTAGTACGAAGCTAAGGTGCTGTCTTCTTGAACGTACTGTCTCCAATGTGTATGTGTTTGTGTTGTGTACTGAAATAAAAGAGATCCCAACCATTAGGCTGAGATCTGTTGTTGTTACTTGAAGGAGACTTCGAGGTTGAGTTCCTCTGCTTTCTTCTTCGCTTTACCGAGTGCCTCCAGTTCGTAGAGTTCGGCTGTACGATTGGTGACTACACCTGTACGTCGGAACGCGTCTGCGTATTCTTCTGTACCTTCGAGCACTTTGACTGCGGTATTACCACCGCTAACGATGACCTTCTCTGTTACTTGAAAGGCAGTCGAGATTGTTGCGTTGATAGTTGATAGTACTGACATGATTAGAGTCCTCTTGTTAGGTTGTTGATCGGTACCACTGCTGGCCGGTAGGCCTTAAAACTCTGAGTGAAAGCTATGGGGGGGGGTATGTTTCCTTTTTCTGCTTTCCTGCGTCAGTACTGCTCTCATACCTAATTATGAAATTTTGCTGTAACCCTCCGGGTAAACTTTTCTGAAATTACTTTCCGACTGTCTGTATGTTCGCGTAACACTTAATTCTTACTAAGGTTCGTTATGACAACTGAACATTACATCGGTACTAAGCAAGTAGTTGCTACTGAAATGACACGCGCACAGTACAACCATTACCGTGGTTGGGAACTTCCTACTAACGAAGACGGTAACGACGAAGGTTATCTTGTTGAGTACTTGGATGGTGGTGAAGCCAATCATCCTGATCATAAGGGTTACGTTAGTTGGTCACCTAAAGACGTGTTCCAACGTGCATACCAAAGTAACGGTGCAATGACATTTGGTCATGCGTTGGAGCTTGCTAAAGACGGGCACAAGGTTGCGCGTGCAGGTTGGAACGGTAAGAACATGTTTGTGGTGTACATGCCTGGTATGTTGTTAGCCCTCGCTAATTCAACAGAAGGTGGTGTGAAAGTGAATGCACGTACCTCCAAGTTTATCGGTGAAGATAAGGCACTGGAAGTGTTGCCGTACTACGCGATGTATACCGCTGATGGTAAGTGGTTACCTGGCTGGTCGGCTACACAGTCTGATATGAACGCTACTGACTGGTACGTTGTTAAGTAACGCCTCCGCCCTGGTACTTTCTGTGCTGGGGCATTTTCCCAATAATTATTTCCCTCATTGTTATAACGGCGACTGTCTTGATTTAAAAATAAGGTAGTTACCATGTCTGATCGTATTGTCCTCACCCGTACTGCTTACCTGCCTGACGGTACCTTTGGTGAGTTGGTGTTCCCTAACGGCATTAAGCTGTTCACTGTCGAGAAACCATGGAAAGAGAATATCGTCAGTGAGTCGTGCATTCCTGATGGCGTGTATCGAATGGGGATGCGTGAGTCTCCGGTTGTTCGTCGTAGTTCTGGCGGTGAGTTCCACGAAGGTTGGGAAGTACTGGATGTGGAAGGACGTTCTTACATTATGCTCCACCCAGGTAACTGGCCGTGCAATTTCCAAGGTTGCATCGGTGTCGGTGATTCGCTTTCTTACATGACGGACAAACGCGGCCGGATGACGTTAGCCGTAACCAATTCCCGTAACACCTTCCGCCGTTTGATGGAAGAGTTAGATACTCGTTATGAATGGGAACTGGAAATCCGTCCTACCACTGGTGCAGTTCTTTAACTGGTTTTGCCCTGCTCCGGTAGGGCATTTAAAAATCTCAATAAAGTTTTTCACGATCCATACCATCCAGGGTAACGACGTACTGGAGAGTGTTTATGGATACTCAAACAATTGATCAATTTAAGAACTTACTGCCTGCCAATGTACGTAAGGTATTTGGTCAGCAGGTTATTGATCAAATTAATGCAAAATTAACCGACCCGGATCTCTTTGAGACCTATCGTGACAACCTACTCGGTTATTCCGGTGTCCTGGCGAATGGTAAGTTCAAATTAGAACAGTACGTTGATGCGGTGAAGTACTGCAGCCACCGTCTATCTGGTATGTCCCAGATCGAAGCCTATACGCGCACCTTTCCGGACCGCATGGCGCGGTACGCAGCCAGCGGGACGTCGGACAAAGACATTTCCAGCTACGTTTACTCCTACAACAACACCAAGCTCGTCACGTTAATCATGGAACAGGCGGCCATTCCTGTATGGCTGGCGAACATGGATAAGTTCCAGAAAGCCTTGAATGTGCAGTACGAGCTGATGACGTCAGCAGCCAGTGAGAAGGTGCGCTGTGATGCAGCTAACTCTGTGCTGACCCACCTGAAACGTCCTGACTCCGCGAAGATCGAGCTGGACGTGAATGTGAAAGAAGACAGTGCCATCGCAGCTCTCCGGGATACCACAGAGAAACTGATTGCACAGCAACGTCAAATGCTACAAGCCGGCTCAGTGAACGCTGAGCAGGTGGCACACAGTCCAGTCGTTGTCGACGGACAAGTCGAGCGTCTCTTTTGAACGTAGAGTTGAATAAAGCCACGCAAGGGATACGTGGCCTGAAACCAGCAGACGCTATTACAGAAGCCTTGCAGTCTGTGGTGACCGTTGATGATTACCTTAACCAGGTTAACTACGCGATCCCGCCTGATTACGTACCCAGTGATTTTGCTCTTGGTTTCGTTACGTTCATTAAATTGGTGAACGGTGAAGATGGTGAAGAGAATAAGACACCTATTGTTCACTACTACATGCTGGATACCCTTACCCATGGCGGTAAGCGTGTAATCAATCTCTGTCATCGGGGTATCGCAAAAACCACAGTAATGGGTGAATACCTGTTCCTGTACATCGCGGTGTATGGCGGCCTACCCGGTATCGATATTGATCTGGCTTTGTACGTGTCCGACTCCATTGAGAATGGTGTAAAGAACATGAGGAAGAACCTGGAGTTCCGTTGGGAGAACTCCGACTTCCTCAAGATGTATTTACCTACCATCCGGTTTACCGATATTCGTTGGGAATTCAATAACATAGACGGTAAACGGTTCATCGTTAAGGGGTATGGTGCTAAGACCGGTGTGCGTGGTGCCAAGGAGATGGGTCGACGCCCACAACTTGCTGTACTGGATGACTTGATCAGCGATGAAGATGCACGTTCAGCCACAGTGATCGCGGCAGTCGAAGATACGGTATACAAAGCAGTGAACTACGCACTGCACCCGAAGAAGAACCTGATTATTTGGTCGGGTACACCCTTCAATGCAAAAGACCCTCTGTATAAAGCAGTTGAGTCTGGTGCATGGGAAGTCAACGTGTTCCCGGTCTGTGAGAAGTTCCCTTGTTCCCGTGAAGAGTTCCTGGGGAGCTGGCCTGACCGTTTCACTTACGATTATGTACTTGAGCAGTATGAGAATGCTGTGAAGCTCGGGAAGGTAGAAACCTTCAACCAAGAGTTGATGCTCCGGATTATGTCCGAAGAGGATCGGGTGATCCTGGATAACGATCTCCGTTGGTACTCCATACGTCAACTGCTCCAGAACAGAGATAACTTTAACTTCTACATCACTACTGACTTTGCAACGAGTGCTAAAGAAGCCAGCGACTTCTCTGTAATCAGTGTCTGGGCATACAACAACAACGGGGACTGGTTCTGGGTCGACGGTGTTTGTAAACGTCAGCTCATGGATGCCAACATACGGGACCTCTTCCGTCTAGCCGCTAAGTGGCGACCTTTATCGGTAGGTATTGAAGTGAACGGTCAACAAGGCGGATTCATCCCGTGGATTCAAAACGAGATGATGCAGAGGAATGTTTACTTCGAGCTTGCCTCCAGTAACAACGAGAGTAATCCAGGACTTCGCCGCATCACTGATAAGATCACGGCCTTCTCTACGACTGTGCCTTGGTTTAAAGCAGGGAAAATGTTCTTCCCACTGGAAGCCAAGGAGACTGAGGCCATACGCGAGGCGCTTGATGAACTCTCTTTGGTCTCTCGTTCTGGTTTCCGCAGTAAGCACGATGACTTCTGTGACACCATTTCTATGTTGAGCCAGTTACGGCCGTTCGCACCTTCAGAAGAAGTTGACGTTGCGCAAGAGGACGACGGTATGTGGGGTATTGGTGAAAAAGAGGAAGAAACTTATGCGATCAACTCTTATATTGTCTGAGGCCTTTCAATGAAACTGTCTGATATTTTTAATCACCTTTCCTATGGTGAGTTTGCTCAACTACACATCGGTGAACGCGAGTCTAATGGTGAGTTGTGTCATACGAAACAACTGAAACTCCTGAGCCATATCAACGCTGCATTGGCAGAGTTGTACAGTCGTTTCACACTACGTCGCGGAAGTTTCCGTGTGACTCTTACTGACGATCGGACGTTGTATTACTTACGTCCCGAGCACGCACACTCGAACGCTCGCAGTCGTGCCGATAAGTACATCGAAGATCTCGAGATGCCTCTGAAAGCGCCGGTTAAGAAGGTTCTAAGTGTATCCGCCAACGGTTCCGAACTTGATTTAAACGTGCCTACGGTATGTAGCGTACATACGCCTTCTTTCGACATCTTGAAGGTGCCGGAGGCACTTGGGGCAACTGAGTTGGAAGTAGAGTACCGTGCAACGCCTGAACTATTAGGTGAAGAAGTTCTGCACCAGGAACCTGAGTATGTGGATGTTGAGTTGCCTTACGTGTACATCAACGCGCTGGGATACTTCATTGCTTCGCGGGTACTGTCTGCTATGAATGGGGAATCGGCTTTGGCGGGTAATAGTTATCTGATGAAGTTTGAGAAAGCCTGTCTTGATCTGAAGGATCATGGGGAGGATTTGGATGAAGGGTCTGTAGAGGATATTCGTAAAAACGGATGGGTGTGATGAACGAGGGGCAATTAAGCCCCTCTTTTGTTTACTGGCCTGTGTGACCGAAACCACCCTCTCCACGCTCAGTAGAAGGCAGCTCATCAGTCAAGGTAAGGTCTGGGGTACCTACTTTAACCAGTACCACCTGGATGATTCGGTCCCCTGCTTCCCATGATACAGGCGCACCATCACGTACACGTAAGTTAGCAATCCATTCACCACGGTAATCTGAATCGATAACACCTACTGTGTTGTTTAACGAGATACCTTTCTTGGCGCCGGCACCGGAACGAGGCAACAAGAACGCAGCGTAACCTTCGGGAACGGCAGCACTGAAACCAAGTGGTACAGCAACACCACGTTCAGCACCTGGAGTAAGGCTCCCCGCTTCTGGCATGTAGATGTCATAACCTGCAGCTAACTCAGTAGAACGTACAGGAAGTTTGAAATTTGGGTGGATTGGTTTGATCAACATTATCGGAAAATTCCTTAATTAGGTTGGATAAGATCGGCGCATTCGATTTATTGGAAAGCGCATTATGAATGATTCTGAATATGAAGCAGGAGATTCTCCGTCACTCACTCAGTGGGGACAGGAACCTACCTTAAGGGAATTACAAAAAGACCTGACGCTTGCCGGGAAGTTACATAATGACCAAAGCACGCGTATTGAAGGTTGGTTGGATAACCTCCATGTGACAGGTAAAGCCAAAGTTAAAACAGACGGGAATCGTTCTTCGTTAGTCCCTCGCCTGATCCGTAAGCAAGCTGAATGGCGTTATGCCTCTTTGAGTGAGCCTTTCCTCAGTGATGACGACATTATCGAAGTCTCTCCTGTTACTTGGGAAGACGCTGAAAATGCTAAGCAAACTTCGTTATTACTTAACCACCAGTTCCGTACTGCACTAAACCGTGTTGGTTTTATCGATGAGTACGTACGTACGGGCGTCGACGAAGGCACTATTTTGGTCCGTACGGGCTGGGAGTATGAAGAAGAAGAGGTTGAGGTCACTGTCCCTGCTTATGACTTCCTTCCTGATCCAACAATGCAGCCAATCCTGGAACGTGCTGTTATGTTGGAACAAGCGAACCCTACCGAGTATCAAAATCTTGACCCTGGTTTACAACTGGCCGTCGAACACCTCAAAGAAACAGGGCAAGTGGTACGTCCTGTACAAACCGGTGAGGAAGAAGGCGTACAGATAACAACCACGAAAAACCAACCTACCGCTGAAATTTGGGCGTACGATGATGTTTTCATCGATCCTCTGTGTAAGGGGGATATTTCAAAAGCACGCTTTGTGATTTTCCGTTCTCATCCTTCTCGTTCTGATTTAGAGAAGGCCGGTAAGTACCACAACCTTGATCAACTTAACAACAATGCTGAAAGCATTTTAGGGGCCTCTGATGATAAAGTTTCAGAACACGTCGATAGCAATTTTGATGATGACGCCCGTAAGAAACTTACCCTTTATGAATACTGGGGATTTCGTGATATTGACGGTTCTGGTGTTGTTAAGCCTATCGTAGCTTCTTGGGTAGGTGACACCATCATCCAGATGGAAGAGAACCCTTACCCAGACAAAGAAATTCCTTTGGTTGTTGTTCAGTACCTTCCTGTTCGTAAGCATATCTATGGGGAACCTGATGGTGCACTTCTGGAGGATAACCAGAAAGTGTTAGGTGCCACTATTCGGGGAATGATCGACATCATGGCACGTTCTGCTAACGGCCAGATGGGCGTGAAGAAAGGTGCTCTCGATACCATCAACCGACGTCGCTTCCGTGCAGGGGAAAACTACGAGTACAACTCGGCCGGCGATCCTCGTAACAGTTTCCACATGCACACCTTCCCTGAAATCCCAGTATCCGCACAATTTATGATGCAGATGCAGAACTCTGAGGCGGAATCTCTGACAGGGGTTAAGGCATATAACCAGGGTATCTCGGGTCAAGCTCTGGGAGAAGTAGCCGCCGGTGTACGTGGTGCGCTTGACGCTGCCAGTAAACGTGAACTGGGTATCCTGCGCCGTATGGCAGAAGGTATCACAGCGATCATGCGTAAATGGTTGATGATGAGTGCTGAGTTCCTCAGTGATGAGGAAGTCATCCGCATTACCAACTCTGACTTTGCAACGGTACGTAAAGACGACTTGGCCGGTAAGTTCGATCTGAAGCTGTCTATCTCCACAGCAGAAGAGGATGCAGCTAAAGCACAGGAACTGGCTTTTATGTTGCAGACTGTCGGACCAAATACTGATTTTAATGTCGTTAAGATCATCCTGATGGAGATTTGCCGTCTTCGTAAAATGCCTCATGTAGCCAAGCTGATTGAGGAGTTCCAGCCTCAAGCAGACCCTATTGAGCAAGAGAACAAACGTCTCGAAGGGATCAAGCTACGTGCAGAGATTGCAGAGATCCAGGCACGTACTCAAGAACACCTCTCCAACGCACGCCTTGATGATGCTAAAGCCCACAAAGAAGTGGCAAATGCTCGCAGCATTCAAAGCGATGCAGACCGTAAGGACTTGGACTTCCTTGAACAAGAATCCGGTGTACATCAGGAACGTGAACTAGAACGTTTAGGTGCTCAAGCTCAAGGCAACATTGAGTTAGAAAACCATAAATTCGCGTTGTCTGAACGTGCTAAATCATTGGAATCTTTAAGGAATTTCCGTAGCTCTCAATAAAAATTAGGAAAAAGTATTTTCCGCTGGTTTAAGGTCTCTGCCAATGAGGCCTTGCCCACCAGTTTATTAATTTTAAAGAGAGTGAAATCAATGCAAGAAGAGATCGAAGTGGAAATCGCTGAAGTACGTCAAAAGATTGCCCTGGCAGGTGCTTTGGAACGTCTTCGCGCAAATCCAGATTATCAATTGCTGATCCAACAAGAGTACCTGGAGAAACAACCTCAACGTATCGCCATGGCGCGTGGTAACCCGAACCTCTCGGAAGAGCAGCGTTCAATGGTCCTGCGTGACTTGGATGGTATTGGTTCGTTTGCTGGTTTCCTGAATACCGTCATTTTTGAAGGTTTCCATGCTGAAGAAGCATTGGCAGCACACCAAGAAGACCTGGTAGAGGAAGAAGCGAATGACTGATTTTTCTCACCTCTCTGACGAGGAATTCCTCGCACTCTCTGACTCCGATTTTACAGAAGCCTCTGAAGTAGAGGCGGCTGAATCTACGGTACCTGAAGACACCTCAGATACGTCTGAAAGTGTTGACCAGGAACCTACAGAGACAGTCGACCAAGCCGAAGAGACTTCTGATGTTGATGAATCCGAAGTAACTGATTCCACGGATACTGATGAACCTTCTCCTGAAACTGCAGAGCAGGATGAAGACACTCAGCAGGACTCTAAAGATGAAACTGTCGATTCTGAGAACGAAGGTACTGTGGACTTCGAGTCTGAGTACAAGCGCCTACTTGCCCCTTTCAATGCCAACGGTACACAGATGCAAGTAAACACTGTCGATGAAGCGATCACCTTGATGCAAAAAGGTGCGAACTACTCGAAGAAGATGCAGGCACTTAAACCAAGCCTCAAGACCCTCAAGTTGCTGGGGAATCACGACCTCCTGGAACCTGAGAAAGTATCTCTGATGATTGATGCTTCTAAAGGGAATAAAGAAGCACTCACTCAGTTAATTAAACAGAGCGGGATTGACCCTCTGGACCTGGACGTGAAAGCCGACGATTCGTACTCCCCGACTCAATATTCCGTTGATGACCGTGAGATGGCATTCGACGAAGTAATGGAAGATCACAAAGATCTGCCGCACTTCCAAGAAGCCATGGCTGTAGTTGTCGATGAATGGGACGAGTCTTCCAAGAAGATTGTAGCAGACCAACCTCGGATTCTTGCGGATCTGCGGACGCACATGGAAGCCGGTATTTACCAGAAGGTGAAGGCAGAAGTGACGCGGCGACGCTTACTTGGCGGCCTAGAAAACATGTCGGATCTCCAAGCGTACAAGCAGGTAGGCGAAGACTTGAATAATCAAGGCGCCTTCTCTGAAAAACCCCCTGCGGCAGCACCGGTACGGAAAGCGGTAAAAGCGCCTGCACAGAAAGGGGACGCTGGGTTACGACAACGCAAGCGTGTAGCAGGTGCTCCTGCTCAACGGCGTTCTCAACCGGCTACACCTCAGCAAGATGTGCTGGGTATGTCGGATGAAGAATTCCTGGCTACTTTCGGTTAATTATTCGTTTTAAGGAGAGATGCTTATGCCTTTAGAAGCTCCGCATCAGTATAAAGACCCTGCTGGAGGTGTACCGTCTACTATGGGCGGTCAGATGAACACCTTTAAGTGGGATAAAAAAGCCATCATCGAAGCCCGCAAAAAGCAGGTGTTCGGTCAACTTGGTTCCACTGTCGGTCTGCCTAAGCACATGGGTAAGGCCATCAAGAAGTACGTCAAGATCCCTCTGCTGGATGACGCCAACATTAACGACCAGGGTATCGACGCTGCCGGTGCAGTGATCGCTAATGGTAACCTCTACGGCTCCTCTAAGGACGTGGGTACCATCCTGAGCAAGCTGCCGACTCTGACTGAGAACGGTGGTCGTGTGAACCGTGTTGGTTACACCCGTAAAGAAATCGAAGGCTCCATCGAGAAGATGGGTTTCTTCCACGAGATTACTCAGGAAGCAATGGACTTCGACTCTGAAGAATCTCTACACGAAGACATTCACCGTGAAATGGTCAATGGTGCAATGGAGATGTACGAAGACAACCTTCAGATTGATCTGCTGACTGCGGCTGGTGTTGTGAAGTTTGCCGGTGCTGCATCTCAAGATTCAGAAATGGATGACACCTGTAAAGCCACTTACGGTGGTCTGCTGCGTCTGTCAATCGACCTGGATAACAACCGTACTCCGAAGCAAACCAAAGTCATTACTGGTACTCGTCTGATCGATACCGTAACTGTGGCCGGTGGTCGCATCATGTACGTTGGTTCCGAACTCGTACCCCTGCTGGATAGCCTGGTAGATAACCACGGTCGTCCTGCGTTCATCCCTGTACACAAGTACGCGGCCGGTACCAACGTTCTGAACGGTGAAGTAGGTTCAGTGGGTTACTTCCGTATTGTCGTAGTACCTGAAATGGTGAAATGGGCTGGTGCTGGTGCAAGTGCTACTGACGATGCCATCCATTACCAGACTGACGACAAGTTCGACGTGTTCCCAATGCTGGTGGTTGGTGACGGTGCATTCTCTACTATTGGTTTCCAGACCTCTGGTAAAGACGTGAAGTGGAAGATCACCACTAAGCTGCCAGGTACTGCTACTGCAGACCGTAACGATCCGTACGGTGAAACTGGTTTCAGTTCTATCAAGTGGTACTACGGTACTCTGATTGAGCGTGACGAGCGTATCGCAGTCTACAAAACCACTGCTGTGCAGTAAGTAAGACGGGGCAGGTAATCCTGCCCTTTCTTCTATTTCCGTTATTACTGGAGACATTCCATGTCAGAGAAAAACGAACAAAACCTGGATAACGCTGAAGCTGCTGCAGAAATGGAAGCACTGAAAGCGCAGGCAGATACCCTGGGTATCAAATACAAAAGCAACATCACTGCAAAGACTCTCTCAGAACGTATTGCAGAAGCAACTGCAGAAGATGAAGCTGAAGTCGAAGAAGCGCCTCTGGATGCGAACGCTATCCGCTTGCAGAAGAAGCAGGAACAGACACGTCTGCGTCGTGTACGTATCACCTGCATGAACCCTGCTAAACGTGAGCGTGAAGGTGATTTCATCAAATGTGGTAATGACTTGGTAGGTTCGCTTACCCGTTATGTCCCGTTCAATGTCGAATGGCACGTTCCTCAGATGATGCTCAACGTGATGCAGGCGAAAAAATTCCCTCAGTTTTACACAGTGAAACTGCCACAAGGCGGTAATGTTCGTGAGCATCGCTTGGTCCCTGAGTATGCGATTGAGATCCTCCCGGAGTTGTCTGAAGCAGAACTCAAGGCGCTGGCACAACGTCAGGCGATGGCGGCCGGCACAGCAGCGGCTGAATAAGGAGCTTCCAGATGAGTACAAGCATCCTCCCAGAACAGATTACTGAAGGTAAAGACGGTGTAGGCGTCTTTGATGTTCTGATGCGTTCGGTGAATACCCACATTCAGGGTGAGTACTCATCTGGCCGTATTTCAGGTCCTGAATATTCGCAAGTGTATTTAGGAGTCGTTCAAACGGTCCTGCAACAAGCTATTCAGTTTGTCCTGGCGAAACCACGAGCTGAGCTGGAAAGCGATCTCTTGGCAGCACAGGTGGTCACTGAAGGTAAGAACCAGTCGTTACTGGATCAGCAAATTCTGAATGCTGGTGCGGAGTTCACGAAGATCCAATCTGAGAAATGTCTTCTTGATGCTCAGTACGACAGTGCAGTCCAACAAGCCTTGCGTATCGCAGCAGAGGCTGCCTTACTGGCTCAGAAGAAACTGACAGAACAGGCACAGATCAGTGCGACTTCTGTGGATGTGGATTCTGTTATTGGACGTCAGAAGAGCCTGTATGAAGCCCAGACATCCGGTTACGCACGGGATGCTGAGCAGAAGGTAGCCAAGATTCTTGCTGATTCATTTGCGGTACAAATGTCGGCATCAGGCGTTACATCAGAAGGGTCAGGACTGGATGCACCTCATGTACTTCAGGCCGTGACTAAGATGCTGGATGGTATCAGCGCAGCTTAAGTGACCTGCGGGACCGTTTGATCTAGGGGCTTTTAGGCCCCTTTTTTATTGGAGTTATTTATGGGTTGGTTTGATAGCGAAGAAGAGATCCAGGTACAGTCCAGTGCCATGCAGGTCTTCGGTAACGATGAAATGCCTTCGATCATTCAGACTGCTGTTGCAGAGATGGTATTTGAAGGTAAAGACTTTGCTCAAAGCATCATCGAGTCCTCTGTTAACTCACGTTTCCTCGACTTCAAGAACTTCCTTAATTACGGGAAGGACACATACCATCTGGGACTTCCCTCCTTCTACTTCAACTCTGAAGCTGAGGTTCGTGGTCTCGTAGGACCGGCATTAGGTATTGAAGCGGATTCCATGGTGTACGTCCGGACAGGTGACGTAAACCTTGCTCACGTTACATGGCAGGTACTTCGTACTACTTACGGTTATGACCCAGAAACCAATGCGTTAACAGCTTATGAGTTGCCTGAAGGTGCTACCGGCTACGTCGACAATATTGAAGTCTTTATTCCCGGACTTAATCCTGAGCAAGTCTCTCAATCGTATACCTGGGACACCACATCATTAGGGAATTCTCCTACTAAGCCTGGAGAACGTTCCGATAAACCTAAGCTGGTGAGTACGACTGAGGACGTACCTAAAGTCGTGGTGACTGTCGCTTACTCTGATGCAGCCGGTTTAGTACATACCGAGGAATTTGAACCAGACATACAAGACTTCCTGTTACCTGGTTTCTACTACATGGCTCATTACCTTACCGAGACGGGACATGAGTATTTCACTTACCGCGCTGGTGAAGGGACCTACCCTACCTTAGACACTGCACGGGAAGTAGAAGGGACGTCTATGAACCTGGGGAGTTTTTACCCAGTCGTCCCGTTCATTGCTAACGGTGAGTATCTGGCTTCCCCTGAGTTACGGGATAGTACTGAGTACAAAGAAAAAGTGGCTTTGATGCGGCACTTAAGTCTGGATTATCAAGAACTCGCTAACAGCATTTACGACAACGCACAGTCTAATGACGTACAGCAAGCCGTGTTCATGTTAGGGGTTTCTTTGACTACAGAGCATCAAACGGAACTGTCTTACCTGTATTCCTTTTTCGACAAGTTACAAGACAACCTGCAAATCCAAGATAAAGAAAACTTGCTCAGCGGTTGGATTAAGAATGACACGCGCACTGACGGGTACAAACTGAACTACGTAGAAGGCGACTTCGATATGTCGATGACCTTCACGGACCTAACTCGAAGGGTAGTGCCTGGAACGATCGGTGAGGTTGGCGAGTGTACGTCAGAATTCGGGACACTGACTCGAGATGTGAATACTGGACCTCACACTACTAACCCCATTGGGACCCGTAAATTAACTTCCAAAGTTTTCTACATACGTAAACAAGTACTACCGGGCTTGGTTTACGAAATTGCTGTCGAAAACTTACGTCAGTACCAGCGTATCTACAAAGGTGAGAAAGATCACATTAAGTACGATGAAGATAACTTCCTTATCCCGTTGGATCACGACTTAGTAAAAGACTTGGATGCCCGTACACGGGATAACTTGCTGTTACGTAGTATGTATTTCGTCGTGAATGCTTACGACGTGCAGACGATCAAATGGTACGAAAGCACTTGGTTTGGAGCCTTGCTGACATTCGTTGCTTTGGTACTTACAGTGATTACGTTAGGTGCCACATGGGAGGTACTGGCGGCCGCTTGGGCGGTAGGTACCACCGCTTTCGCGTTAGCAGTTCTCTCTGTCTTGCTTAAAGCACTGGTCATCACTTTGGTTACTCGTTGGGTTGCCGAACGCATAGGTCCTCGTTGGAGCTTGTTGTTAGCAGTAGTCCTGGCAGTCGCTTCATTCTCTGTCGAAGGTTCAGGATTACTTTCCGCAGAAAACCTGATGGCTGCCAGTACGTCACTGGCTCGCGCTACTGATGCGATAAACCAAGAGGAAATAGAAGAGACCTTGAAAGAGTACGAACGGGAACGTGCCCTTTATGAGGAACGTATGGAGGAGATAGAGGAAATCCAGGAGATGCTGAAAACCCCTGTGCTCATTGACGCCTACATGTTTATCGGCCAGGAACCTGTAACCATACCTGGAGAGTCCCCTTCAGCATTTTATGAACGTACCGTACATAACGGGAACCCTGGTGTCCTCTGTTATGACTATTTGCACAATTACTTTGATGTAAACCTACAATTGCCGAAAGCAAATCTGGAGTAACACTTATGGATCAATTTCTCCCTTCTTATGTCGACCCTTCCTTGATGGGTCAAGCACCTCAATACCAGTCCTTGACGGGGTTGAACCTGAATACCGGTGAGTGGTCCTCCCCTATTCTAGGCGATGCTCTCAATGAAGGTGGTAAGACACCGGCCCCTCAGTCGGCTATCTGGGGTAACACCATGCAAGGCATTAATGCTGCTACCAACCTGTTTAATGGTTGGGTCGGTTACCAGCAGATGAAAGCAGCTCGTGAAGGCCTCCAAGAAAGTAAGCGTCAGTTTGATATGAACTGGGGTGCACAGAAGCAGCTTACTAATCAGCAACTCTGGGAGCGCCGTAATGCACAGATTGCAGCGGCAGGTGGCGTAAACAACGGCCTGACTCCTGATGAGTACGTTATGCAGTGGGGAGTTCAATAATGCCTATTACCTGGAGACAACTCACCAGCGATGTTACCGGTGTCACTAATGCTGCAGTTCGTGGCATGGAGAACGGCCGTAAGAATATCGCCGGTATGTTAACTGGTTTCCGAAATCAGCTTCGGGACCATGTGGATGAACGTACTGCACAAAACGAAGCAGACTTACGTAGTTATTTAGACGGGTTACAGACACCTGACGCTTTCACAGAAGCACAAGCGTCTGGCGCAATCCAGGAACGTATTGCCGGTTATGGAGAGTTCGCTCCGGCCGATCGCTTTCAGTCCTTGGTTTCGGATTACCCGGACACGCTACGTAAACGTGTTACGGATGAGCAAGCCTTTAATGATGCCCAAGCAGAACGCTCACTGAAACCAGTCTACGATGACATCTACTCCCGTTTACGTAATGGGGATACTGCAGGTGCGAGCGAACTGATGGACCAGCACGATCTGGGTAGCCGTGAAGGTGCTATGACGGACTTACTGCGTCAAGAAGAGGCTCGCCTTAAGGGCCGTGCCAATGAGGCAAGTTCTCGTAAGTACTTTGCAGAGTTGAGTACACCTGGGGCTTTCAACACCCAAAAAGATCTGGATGCGTTCACGCAACGAGTAGCCTCTGATCCAACGTTGTCAGCCGCTACACGTGAAGCTCTTTTGAGCAACGCACAGCAACGCGCTGCAGATGGGTCAATGGGTGCTGTAGATTCGCGTAACTTCAAGCAGTTCGCTGCGAACCTCGGTACGTCTATGGGCATTACGAATAACATGTACTACCAGGAGAGCCAGAATCCAGATGCGTTCAGTGATACGTTGAACAGTGCAGCAGGGATTAAAGACGAGTTGCTGAAGAGTGGTATGTCTGAAGGTGATGCTACTAACTTCAGTGCAGGTCTTTTTGAAGTGGTGGCTCGTGGTGTTCCTGACGGTAATGGGGGTTATGCCCGACTGCCTATGTCCCCTGCGTTGGTCCGCATGATCAAAGACCAGGCAACAGACTTGTGGTTGAAGAACGATCTGACGGCCTCGGAAGTGGCTGAGCAGGCGATTCACTCGTTAGGTCTGGCTCAGCAGTATGCCAACTATACTCAGTACGAGAGTGCGCTCACACAAGAACGCGCACGTTTACTACAGGAGTCAGGAAGACGTCCTACGCCAGAGCCTGTTAACCAGACGGACACTACACCAGAAACACCTAAAGAAAAGGCGCCTGTGCCGTCCCCTGTAAGCCCTAAAGGACCTACTTCTCCGGTACAACGTACGGAAGACTTGATCACCGCATTACGTGGTGTGAGTGAAAGTAATATCAAGTTGTCACCAGAGCAGGAACGGAAAGCGTCCAGCTACACCGACAAAGCCTGGGGCCGGCAACGTGCACAGAAAGCTCAAATGAGTGAGTTGCGAGACTTACGTGGTGAGTACATCGAGCTGATGCAGGAACTCTCGTCAGAGGTTCCGCCTTCTTTCATCGATGAAGCACGTCGGGGTAATAACTTAGGAGCTGAAAGTGGTAAATCCCGTTCAGGACGCACTGTACGTCGTACTGAAGGTACCAAAGATAAACTGAGTCGTATGGTGGAGCTTGAGAATAAGCTCCGGGAGTTTGTCACTCAGTAACAGTAAGAAAAGGTACCAACAGAATTACAGAATGTCGTTGTGTTGGTACCTTCCTTTGCAGCTTGTGCCATATCGTCTGCGAGGGCCTGGTTTTCTTTTTGTTGCTCAGAAGCCAAGGCGTTGTAGTTATTAACAGACGCTTGCTGTTTCAGTGCTTCTGTTTTCAATCCATCCTGACAAACAGTTAACGATGGTGCTGGCGTCGACACGTATGACTGTTTCGCGTACTCATTAAGCATCACTGGATCGAAATCCCATAGCTGGATCGACGATCGCATGACCTCTGCAATCCGTGTTTGATCATAAACACTCAGCATTCCTTGTTCTCTACACTTGTAGAGCAAAGCGTCTACCGCACCGAAGTATTTGTAATTCTCTACCGGCATAGTCTGTTTGGTTGCGCAGCCTACAAGGGAAAACATCACACAAATACACAAAGCAGAAGCAATTCTCACAATCTCGTCCTTAACAGTAACTTCGCCTTGAGTGTAGCACTGCCCTGTCCGACAGATAAACCAGCAAAAGTCAGTAACCGTTTCATAATGCCTGCCATTACTTTGCGGGAGATCTTAAATGGAACCATCCATCTACCAAAAACTTTCCGGGGCTACGTCCGAGAAAGCATTGAACGTGGAAGAAGCACGTACACGCAAACAACAAGCGTTGGATCGTATCAGCGCAAGCGTCGCTTACCGTAACTCATGGGAAGGTCAGGTTGCAGGTCTGGGAACGAATAGCGACCTCGCCCGTTCTTTCTCCTCCGGGGTTGTTGGAGGTACCGGCGCCATTGTTGATGGTGTTGCCGGATTAACAGGTAGTGAAGCCTTAGAAAACACAGGTGATTGGTTTGCTGAAGGTGCTCAAAATATCCGTCAATCACGTTCAGGTGAGTATCAGGATAACGTAACCAAGGCTACTCCTACTGGTGACCTGTTCTCCCCTAGTACCTGGGATCTTGGTGACGGTAACTTGGAAGGTCTTGGTGGATTACTGGCAGAGACCACCGGTCAGATGGCTCCTCAATTGGCTGCTGGTGCTGTAACCGGTGGTGTAGGTGCCGCTGTTGTAGGAGGGGCGCAAGCCGCAGGCGGAGCGTCCCGTCAACAATGGGAATACGTTGATGCGCTTTCTCACGATGAGTTGATGAACGAGTCTGGTTTGTACCGTGATCTGGTGGTTACCGGATCTTCACCTGAAGACGCCCGTAAAGAGGTTCGAGAAACTGCCGCCCGTGCCGCAGGTTTACCTGCTGCTGTTATTGGCGGTGCTGGTGGTGCGGCAACTCATTACATTTTGTCTGGTTTACCTTCCGCATTGTCTAAGGCTTTACCGGACACGTTACCAGGGAAAGTAGCGTCTCACGCAAGTACTGCTGGTATTAGTGCGGTAGAAGAAGGGATACAAGAAGCTGCCGAAGCAGTAACCTCCAAGAGCGTAGCTAACGCTGCCATTGATAGCGATCAACAAATCGATGAAGGTGTATTTACCGATCTGGTGTTGGGTGCAGGTACTGGCGGTGCAATTTCTGCTGGTAAGAGTAGCCTCAAAACCATTTCTGCAACGGCAGATTTGATCGATAAGGGGCTTGCCAAAACCAACCGTGCTGAAGCTACGCCTGAAGAGGTGGCAACACTCTCGGACCCTACCAGTGACGCATACGATCCCGTACGTGTTGCGCGTACTGCGTACAAAAAGTTGAAAGAAGATCCAGAGTCTGATGGCGCAGCTCAGATTGATTCCTTGGTTTCCGAACAACAAAGCCTGATTGAAAATATCAAACTGCGTGGTATGGCCTCTACCGAGGAAGGACGTGCACAACTCCAGGCTGTTGTTGAACGTGCAGAAGCTCGCTTGGTAGGCGAAACAGATACTGAAGAACGTTCTGCCCTTGAGAACACCCGCGATACATTTAACGCCCTTCTACAAGAAGGTGAGGATGCGGATACAGAGGTTATCCGTGCTGAGCTTGGGAAAGCTAACACTACCCTAAGTAAACTGGAGCGTTTCCGCGATGCTGCTCAAACCAACCAAGATGTAGGGGAGGATCTGCTATCTGAGTCTGGTACAGACACTTCAGAGACGCGTGTCAATCGTACTGTTGTACGTGCAATGAATAACCCTGATGCCTACACGCCAGAGCAACTGTCATCTCTTGTTACTCAGTCAGGAAACGGCCTGACCTCAAACCAACGCGCTTACCTTCGTGCTTTAGGTACTTCACAGGAGCGTTTGAACACCACTGGTGATAATGCGCCGTCGTTGGCGAACACGCAGAAAGGGGTCTACTACGGTACCGATGGTTTCAAAGGCCTGAAACAGTACCGTAAAGATATGGCTACTGCCGTCCGTGGCGGTAATGTGGGTGCCATTAATCGAGAACTTCAAGGTATTCGTTTATTCCGTCAAAGCCATACCGAAAAAGCATCTGCAGTGCAGGCTGCCTATGCTGATGCACAACAAACAGGTTCACCGGTCCAGGTGGTACGTACTTTGGCAGGTAATTGGGAACCAAGTACAGAGACCCTTACTGACGCTGCTTTACGTGAGAATGGCGGCCTGTTGATCTCTGCTCGCTCTGGTTCTTTGGTATCCGCCATCCAGGAAGAAGCTGCGACTATCGGTGTCATCGAAGCAGAATTGAAAGCCTTAAAAGACGTGCGTAATCCCGTTACCGAAGAACCTACTAATTTTGGTGAAATTAGTACTTCGGAGACTTCATCCTCTGAAACACAGACTGTACCTGCTTCGGAGCCTGCTGAAGGGTTAGTAGATACTGCAGAAAGTACGCCTGAACCTGAATCTGTACCCAATGTACAAGAGCTGATTGAAGAGGCGCCTACCGATGAGACGAATGACACAGAGGCAGAGGCAGAAGAAAGCACAGAACAGGAAGCGCCAGCAGAGCCTGAAGAAGTAGAAGCAGTTAAATTGGAAGCAGGAGCATTGCAGTTCCCTGCAACACCTTCTACCAAAGACGGGACCGAGGTTACAACTAACTTACTTCATAAGTACGGGAAACAGTCAGCAGGTTCTTCGGAGGCTCCCAAGGCGTTAGTCACTATCAAAAACCTGGCTTCTTATGTGAAAGCAGAAGGTGCAAGTGTCTTGCAGGACCTTACCGGTAAAGTTCTGACTGATACCGATCTCAGTGCGTTAAGTACCTTGTTAGAGGATGCAAATGTACTGGGGGATACCGTTCAAGTGTTGTTCCGTGAAAAGAAGGAAGGTTTCCAACACCAGGACTGGCTAGGGTACTTCAGTGAAGCCGGTGAACTTCCGGAGAATGTAACGACGGCTATCGGTATCGCTGCGATCGACTGGGCGGGTTCTAACGTCTCTTCACTTGGTTTCAATACTGATGAAGACATTCGTCGCATTCTTTCCATGGATAAGAGTGAGCAAATTCCGTCACATGCACGCAACACGTTACGTAAAGCCGGGGCACGTCGTGAATTTGTCGTACGCGACATTGGCCGTTCTGCTGTACGGATGTTGGGCATCTCACTGACGAATGCACCAAAGAACTATCGCAGCAATCTTGAGACTGCGTTGGGGATGTACGGTGTCATGGCACTACAAGAACAAGGCGTTCTTGGGCAGCAACGTGTAACGGGAATGCGCAGTTTGGTCACAGACACTCCTGATCCTGATGATAAGACTAATGCGACCTTTCTGCCGCCGGTACTGGAAGGTAATCGGCTCCCTTCTCAAAGCGCAGCACTCGTGCGTGAAACCAAAGCAGTACGTAATCTCCTTCCGGTCGTGTTCGGAAGTGAGTCTGCTGTGGTAGGGCCAGTACTGGAGTCGCCTGAGAAGTGGAGCCAGAAACGGATTAACAACAGTTTACAGGGCGTACCTGCTGCTTTGGCTGAGGCACAAGAGGCGGCGTTTAAACGTCCCTGGCACATTCGCTCGAATGGTCCCGCTTCGTCTTTCCTGGCGCTATCTCGGGAAGCACAGGAGCGTATTGTTGGTATTCAGGCTGTGACTCCTGCAATGCACGTCAATGAACAAGAGCGTATCGAGTCTAAGAATGAGGGTTTACGTCGTGAACTGAACCACTTCCAAGACTTCATCGATACAGCTCCAGATGGGTTAAGTCAGCGATTCTGGTTACGCCCTGTCGTCTGGAGTGTCCAGCGTGCAGGCTTACAGTCACAACAGATAAACCCGCAGACCAGCAAAATCCATCGTCACCTGGTTTCCTTGAACGACTGGCGTACGCCGGTATCTACTGATCGTCGTAGCAAGAGCTTTCGTCGTTTCTCTCTGGCTCTGGCAGTAGGTCTCGGTATTGATGTGGATAAACAACCTCTTGACCACACCTACAAGCAGATGCAGGACAAATGGGTTAAGTATGCGGAAGCTATTGATGTACTGATCCCAACATTGGACGGTGAGGTACTGACGTCTGAGCAGGAAGCGATTGTCGCAGAAGCCGTGGCAGATGCTGGTGAAGCAATGCACTCATTCGATGCCTTGGTGAACATGGCGCAATGGGAAAAAGCGAAACGTACAGGACAGAAAGAGTTCACCACAGACATCATGTTTGAAGTCGACGGTGTGACTAACGGACCTATGCTCACGCACTTATTCATGGGCGTAGAAAATACGGCCGAGCCTCTACAGAACCTTGTTGAACGGGGCGGTTTCTTCAAACGTGGTAGTGAGTTCAAGAGTTTTGGTGATTTCAAAAACCAGAAGAAGAATGACCTCTACGAGACCTTGGCCACGACGTTACACCATGTCCTTAATGAGAAGGAACAGTCACCTGCAGGTCAGGCTATTCAGAGCCTGGTAGGTAATATCTTCGATGAAGAGACAGGTACCGCAGCGAAGGCCGGCCGTAATCTCGTGAAAACCCCGGTCACTGCATCCACCTTCGGTTCATCGATCGGAAAGGTCCTGAGCAGTATGGCGGACGAGGTACTGACCAAAGTAGAACGCCAGATTGAGGCTTTGGCTGCCGAGGGTGCAGATGCTTCTGAGTTAATCAGTAAAGTGAACACAGTCCTCCAAGCGGGCGGAGCCACGCAGAACGAAATGCTGCCGCCTACTACTGCAGTAGCATTACTCAAACACCGCTGGACACCAAAACAAGTTCAGGCTTTCAACAAAGGGTATGAAGGTACCTATGGACAGGCGGTAAAAGAAGCCATCGAACGTCAGTCTGATGGGTTCCTGGAAAACCGTAAAACCATGAACAACATTGCCAATACTTCTTACGAAGCATTCAAGGTGGTGTATGAAGCAGTGCGTGAAGATTTTAAGAAAGAGTTACTGCGTAAGGGACGTGTTAAGTACCGGACCAACAATAAAGGCGAGCGTATTGCGATTGCTGATCTGACTCCACAACAAGAGAAAGAATTGGATACTCGCTTGAAGAACGCACTCCCTATTGTCCATACCTACTTCTCGAAATTAGAGGGTGTACTGCAGAACGGTCTTGGGGTTTATAAGCAAAAGAATGTTCCCGGTAGTACCGGTAATGGTGAAGAGTACTTACAAGAAACAAACGTTGCTCGTGCTGTAGATGTTACAGGCGACAAGCCGTATAAATCCATGTCAATTCAAGGACTTATCAACGTACTGGCAAGTCCAGGTGTAGGTACTTTGATCAAGCAGGTGCACTCGTCTGACAGTGCCATCTCAGCGTCTGTGTATGGAAAACTTCCAACACTGAATCTTCACGATGCGAACGGGATGGCGATAAACCAAATTGAAGAAGTTGCTGAAGCGATGAATAAAGCAACCTTCGATGTCCTGGCTAATTACTCCATCCCAATGGAGAACGTCAGTAACCTAACGCGTGTTCTGAAAGGGACCACAGAACTACAGCAACGTTACCCGTCTGTTGCGAATGCCTTGGCGTCTGCAAACCTGGCTTCCCTCTTCCAAGGTAATTTAGAGAAGATGGTCGGTAAGGGTGCCGGCATGGATGCGTACCTGCGTATGGCCAAAGGAAATCCAATCAACGCGTACCTTATGGCAGCTCATCAGGCAGCCACACAAATGGAACGGAACAAACTCCATACGTTGAAGAACGTTGGTCAAGTCAATCAGTATTCCTTCGAGGGCGGTCATTACCAGATCACGAAACAAGACCGTGACTTGCTGGACACCCGACTGACTGAACTGGAGGCTTTACCTAACCCAGGTCAAACACTGGATACTCAATCCTTGGTTTCAGGGGAAGTCGCACCGCGTACAGTTACTGCAGAACCAGAGGAGCTGATCCCGTTAGTACGTGAGGCTCTCCGTAATGACCGAGGTAATCGTGGCTTACGTCAGGCACTGAAGCACCTTGTACGTGGTGACACTACTGAAGAGGTAATGAAGAACCTGCCAGAGGCATCAGCTAAGGAAGTGACTGATCTTATTCTGAGCACAGAAGATAACCAGGCAGTGGCGAAAGACAAGTTCATGCTTACGAACCAAGCACGGGTTGTACTGCTGGCAGAACAGCTTCAAGGCCTGTACCCACAATGGGACGCTGACCTGACTTCCTTTGTTCGTTACGTGAAAGAGGAGTCGAACACACCAAATGACGCTCTGGATCGTATGTTCTCTGGAGACGTGTTCCGTAAAACGGCCTTCACCGACTTCTTATCCCGTGCGCATCAAGCATTTACTCCTACACCTTGGGGACCGTTAGGTGAGCCTGTTCAGAGCAGTGACCCCGAGTTGGTTGCTTACTTAAGTGAAGGTAAACGTACGTCAGGTGAGGTGTTAAAGCATTTGATTCGTACGTTACAAGCAGGCCCTTCCAAAGATACTCAAGAAGGTAAGTACTACGTGGAAATGGCCAAGCAGCTCTTACGTGTGGCGGATCGTGACGTCCCAGTGAAACTGGTTACTCCGCGTACGAAGGAGGTAGAAGGAACCTACGACTACCCAGTTACCGCTGCTGCACTCTATGTGAAAGGTAAGTCCGAGCAGATCCTGGTTAAAAGTCCTGAGTTCAAATACTCCAACGTGACACCAGAAGCCTTGATACATGAGATGGTCCATGCAACCACGACGGTAGAGATCCAGAACCCAGGTTCTGCACGGAGTAAAGCAGCCGTTGAACAGTTGGAGGCAGTTCTGGACGTTGTGAAAGGACATCTGGCTACTACACCAGAGCAAGCAAAACGGTTTGCACCTGCGGTAACGAACGTAGACGAGTTATTGGCTTGGGGTTTAACCAACCGCGACTTTCAGAAGTATTTATCAGGTATAACCTTTAAAACCGGGAAGAAGCCCGGAGGGCTTGTCTCTGCCCTTCGCTCCTTCCTCTCTGCTGTGGCTGATCTTTTAGGTATTAAGGACAGGAATAACGCCTTAGCGGCCGTCGTCATTAATGGTGCTGAGTTGATGCAGTCTCGGGAACAGGACGCAGATGCACGTACAGAACGCGTAGTACGAAGCATGGACGTAGGTGATGGAACTTCTATCCGCGACTGGACAGCTAAAGAGGTACTCTCCGCTTTGAATGGTCCCGACGAACCGCGTTTAACCTCTCTGATGGATTCCATTGTAGAGAAGGTGCATGGGCCGGCAGGTACTGTGAAAAACGAAGTGGATTCAATGGCAGCGTACAATCCAAGAGACGTGTATCTATCTGCTTTGGTAGGCGGGAAGATGCCTTTCTACTCTCAAGTACGTAACCATTTCCGTCTGAGTGAGAAAGAGGCATTTGTTTTGGAGCAGGTGCAACTGTCTGTGGACGCTGCCTTGGAACCTACCTCCCTTCTCTACCGGGAAATGCGGAAACTACATAACGAAGCCAAGAAGGTACTTAAACCCTCAGACTTCCATCAAGGTGACTGGGCGCGAGCAAATACTCGAGAGAAAGCGCAAGCAGAGGCGCAATACAACTTCCTCTTTGATGTACGACCGGCAGCAGGAGGGCGAAGTAATTACCTGAGTGAGTTTGCTGCCTTGGTTTCCGTATACGCTCCTCTACGTGATCGGTTGAATCAACTGCAGGGAACTGACCTGGATACCCCTCAGTCTCTTGTAGAGCGTGTGGAAAACTGGATCTCCCGTCTACTCGATCTTCTTGCAGGTAAACTGTACGGAGTTACCTCAGCAGGGTCCTTAGATAAGCGCATGGAAAGTTTGCTTCAGGGCCTGGGCCAGGTGGAGGCGAACCGTAAGATGACACTGGAGCATACCCGTGCTAACTCTCTCCAGGATCGTCTCGAAATGTTTAACACCGCTACTGATCGTTTCCGTGGGATGGTTGGAGCGTTAGGGGAACGCTTGCAAAATAACAGCTCAAGTTATGTAGGCGCTTTGGGGACCGTGCTTACTCTGAATGCGGATGATCGTATCGGTGCTTGGGAAACTCACGCGCAAAAAGTCCGTAACCGGATGTTTGAAGGGCGTCAGGGCTTGATTGCAGGGCTGGTCACTGAGATCAAGGGTGAGACTGAAGCCAACACTCAATCCTACGCCTTGCTCCGTGAAGCCAATAAAGTAGAGAAAGCCGTCGTACAGGAGACAGAGAATGTACGAAGACTAGCGCGTGAAAGTTTCGACGATGCCGGGTCGTACCTGACAGAGGAAGATACCTACGCTCTTACCGCGTCTCTAATGGAAACAGACCTGGTTTCTACGTTGGGTGAATACACTCTCAATGATTGGGAGAACATGATCCTGGACGATGATGCACTCGAGGCAGAGATCACACGACTGAGTGAACAAGTACGCACTCATTTTGGTGTGTACGGTGATTACGTTGTTCGCGGTGCTTTAGATCTTGGTTTCTACCAGGCGACAGGGATCAACCGTAACCCTAACCTGGCACTTAATGTACATACCCTCCTCTCTCTGAAAGGTACGACAGAAGCTGGAAACATCGCAGCAGACCTGATTGATGAGCACGCGGGTGTTGTTGATGTCTTGGCTTCCTTAATGGCAGTACGCAGTACTTCTTACGAACACCGGGCAAAGACGTATGCCGTCATGCAACGCGAGAATGCGCGTGGTGATCAGAGCGGTGTACTGACTTTGCTACGGTTGCAGGAGAAGTTCAAAGAAGAATCCATGGAGAAGCTCTTCGGAGGTAATCCTCACTTGATGCGTAAAGGCTTCATTAAAGAGATTTTCAATCACCATAACGACGTGGTGGTGGCCTCTGAAACAGAAGGCCGTGACTTAGAGGCACTGGGTTATCGGAAAGCACATGAAGTACAAAGTGATCCAGCCGATCCTGACATCAACAGCAAGCATATTTACGTTGCTGATGGTGCGGGTTTACGTCGCCGTGAAACAGGTATCGTGAATTTCGTTAACAAGAAAGCACGAGGCTCATCGATCGATAGCGTTGATGTAACGGAAATCACCGAACAGAAACAGTCATTAGTTAAAGGCTTGTTTTCAATGCAAGGTGGGTACAACCCTGAACAGAACGGTGCACAGTACTTAGTACCTCTTCGTAATGACGCCGGGGATATTGTCGCCTATCGCTACACCATGACTACACATTCAAAAGATACGTTGATGGAACGTCATAACGCTTTTGATGATGTGCTTGGAGGTATGGCCGGCAACCTACTGAACAAGACGGAAACCAAAGAGACCAATACCAAGGCCGTGCAGTTACTTAAAGACCTCTACACGTCTGGTGATTATGATCCTGAAGACTTTGTTCTGGTTCATGCTGATGCTGATGATCCCGAGATCAAAGAGACCTTCCGACTGATGTCTACCGATATGCGCAATGCCATTCGCCAGGTGTGGGGTGGTGACGAGATATACGTCCCTGTGGAGCTGTACGATCTTTTCTTTGGTTATCGGCGTAAGAGCCTGTCTGGGGTCTTCGATAAGCCAGAGGAAGCACGTAATGCGCTGGAACAGGTATTGGTAAATACGTTAGAAGCGTTCTTCGGTAAAGAAGCAGCCCTGAAATTGACGCGTGCCGAGAACATGTGGATGGAGGCTATCAACGTACTGAAGGACATCTTGGTTATTAAGAACCTGTTTACTCTCGTCGGTAACATTGTCAGTAACTTCTCGGTACTGGCTATGCACGGGGTTTCATTGAAGGAGCAAGTTAAGAACCATAAGATCGCTACACAGTCGTTAGTGGACTATCAGCGTGACTCAGGTGAACTGCTACGACTTCAGAAACTTAAGGATGCAGGGATTAATACCGGAAGAGGTCTCGAGCAAGACATTACACGCCTAGAGGATGCGATTGCACGTAATCCTATCAAGGTGATGGTAGATGCCGGTTTGGTGCACACGATCGTAGAAGACATCGAGAACGACGATGATCGGTTCAGTTATAAAACACGTTTTACGAATTGGGTGGAAGATAAAGCAGAGAAAGTGCCGGACGGCTTAAGGGAGGTAGGGAAACACCTGCTAATGACGCATGATACGCCTCAGTACAAACTGTTGTACCGAGCTACAAGCACCAGTGATTTCGCAGCACGCTTTGTGCTTTTGCGTCACTTAATGCAGCGTTCAAGTAACCCGCTTACTCAAGAAGAAGCGTTACGTCGTGTGGATTCGGAGTTCGTTAACTACGATATTCCTACACACAGTACGATGGATTACTTTAACCGTATGGGGTTCGCTCTCTTTACCAAATACTACTTACGGATTCAGAAAGTGCTATTCACGTTGTACCGTGAACAACCTCTACGATCATTGCTGGTTTCCTTATTGGGGAACATGATTGATGGGGTGCAGACCCTTTCGGATTCTGCGTTCTGGGGTCGGTTTGGTAATCTTACCTCATCAGGGGTCCTGGAGCTTCCAGGGGCTGTCGACGAGATCGTACCGTTGAAGGTACTCACTTCTTTGACAGATTAAACGTAAGGCACCTTCGGGTGCCTTATTTTTTGTCTACGTTCTTGGTCTCTTGGCGAGTCCAGGAGTAAATTACTACTACGGCCACAATGATCCCAAAGAATGTCATCACCGGCACCATTGCGTATGCGGTACCGATGACAACACCCAGGGTCACGCCTGCCACCAGAAACAATTTCAGTAACTGGAAAACAGACATCAGGCTTAACCGAACAGGCTGGTAGTTGGTGGTGCTTCTTGCGTTGCTGCCGCGACAACAGGTGTTTCCGTCTCGAAAGGCGGCGTATCTGTCGCAGTTTCTGTCATAGTCACCACTGGCTCGTTGGTATCTGCACCTTCAGAGGTTGTTTCCCCTTCGGTTTCAGTGACCGGAGCCTTAGCTTCTGTTGCAGCAGATCCAGAAGTAGTTTCTTCTTTGTTTGCCTGGTTCTTACTACGACGGGTGCGGCGCTTCTTCGGTTGTGCTTCTTCCTGTTTAACAGGCGCTTTACCTAAAACTTCGGAAAGAGAGGCACCATCCACCGTAATGTCAGCGGAGGTCATACCAGTTTTCTCGTCGGTTACGAGTTCGATGTCCACGCCTTGGGTGTTCATACCCAGGCCGGTTAAAAACGCTGTAATAGCCTCTTCAACTTCAGACGGTTCAAGTGTGAATTTCATAAGTATCCTTATCGGTACAGTTGGAGGAGTTGACGAAATTGGTCAGAATTCTTCCCAGCGTGAGCGGCTGCTATCGCATCAGCCATGTGTTCGGCTTTCCCTTCTACGATCCGCCTTACCCCTTTCTTAGTCTCGAAAGGCCAAGGGAGGTTTGGGTGTTGGTCGTATGCCCACTGGATCATGTCTCGCTTTGAGGCGGTTTTACTGCCAGGACCTGCCAGTTTGATTTCGGTCGGTGTCAGTTCAATAAAAGGGATGCCTTGGGCACGTAACGAAGCCAAAACACCCACACAGATCCCGTATGACGCCATAGATCTCGCTGACTGGCTTCCAACCGGGACCTCAACGAAAACAACATTTGTGTTTCGGAGGTATTCCAGTGAACCTTTAGCGAGTTGCTCGGCACGGTGTAGATCTTTGCTGTTATTTCTGACTTGTTTCCCTTCCAGCGCCGTTGGCTGGATGATACTGATGTCGTCGAGAATCAGTTCTTGGCTAGGTACGACAAAATGTCCTGCGGCCATGCCCCAGTTTCGGAGGGATGGGTCGAACGCGGCGATACGGAGCAGTTTACTCATTCGCTGCGGCTTCTTTCTGAAGGTAGATTTCGTGGTCGACGGCTTTGTTTAACGCAGCGTCATACGCATACTGGTTTCCCAGGTCTTCGTTGTATTCTTCTGCGTTGGCACAATGTGCTTCGCCTACAACACTGAAACCACTGGCAAGAGTGACACAGCAAGTGTGCGTCATGGTGCCAGGGAACTTATGGTACTGCACTGCGTCGATTTTATTCTTCACAGTGGCGAGGATGTCTTTACTCATCAGGAGGTTCCTTGAAAGGGATCAAGGAGGAGTGGCCCTCCCCTCCTTTCACGGATTAACCGAAGAGACCGCTACCGCCCGCTGGGGCTGCTGCAGTTTGTGTGGTGGCTTGTGCTGGAGTGGTAGCTGCACCCGCCATTGGAGAAGCTGCACCTGGAGCTTGTGCCGGCGCATCCGCTTTAAAGCGATCAACTACCTGACCAGAGAAACGTTCAACCCAGGCATTGAAATGCTGGGGTTCTGTTGCACCGGAGATCACTTCAGGCAGGGTCATCTTGTCAGCGACACGGAAGACCTTATCAATGCTGTTGAGTTCTTTCGGTTGGTTGATTGGGTGGTACTTACCATCACCACCCTTCTCAGTCTTGTTTTCTTTAATGCGCTGAATGCCCAGGTAAAGCTCAGCACCGCCAAGACCGTTCACCAGCTCAACAGTAGTCGCAACTTCTTTACGTGCCTGAGAGTTCCAAACAGGAACCACGCCCTGGGATGTACCCAGTTCTTTCAGGGTCTTACCTGTAGCCAGTTTGCATACGGCATTAACGGTGATGTAACCAGGCAGTTGGTGCTTCACGCCGTCACGAGAGTACTCAGTCTCACCGTTACGGTTGGTGAAGTAGATGACTTCACGGTGCTCGCCCAGGCTACCATCGGCTTTCTTCACTTTGACGCGAAGGTTCATAGCCAAGGCACCACCTGTGCTTTTGGTTAGGAAGGCTTGTTCGATTTTGGTTGGGTAAATACCTGAATCCAGGAGGAAGCTACCGCCGCCCAGAGTATCGGTTTCGCCCTTAGCGTCATTGCTGGTTTGTACAGAATCGAGAAGTGACATAAATGTCTCCTTATACGTAGAATTCGCGCAGGCGATCGATCACGCTCTGCATGTTGTTATCGATGAACGTTTCTTTCCGGTCCCACATACCCAGGGGACTACGCAGACGCTCACCAACAGTGTCTTTGGTCAGACGAGTCTGGAACACGTACTTGTAGCCGAGTTCTTCATCGTCTTCGGTGATGTTCAGCATTGGAGATGAGGAACCTTCCAACTGAGACACCTTGATTTTCTTCGCAGAAATAATGCAGGAGAACCAGGACTCGATACCGTTGTTCTTAAGAGAACCTTTTACCGGCACCTTGGTTTCCATGACCATTTCTTGCTCATTCAACTGATCCGCAACGTGAGCAGTGAAGATGATGTTCTTAGTAGACGCCGCTACTTTCTGGGACATCAGGACCTTCATGTACTGCGCAAAGTCACCCCACGCTTTCATGGTGTTCGTTGAATTGAGTACGTACGTCGACTCATACATGTCCAACAGATAAGTCAGAGAGTCGATAACGATCGTATGTACGTCAGGTTTGGTTTCTGCGACATCCAGTGCTTCGTACACCTGCATTGGATCAGTGATGGTGTATTCCTTGAACTTGCTCTTGAAGGGTAATTTCTTACCGGCTTCACAGTTCAAGTACATAACACCTTCAGGGTTTTCAATGCCCATCAGACTGGCAGATTTACCGGCAGAAGATTTACCGCACAGCAGTACCAGATGGTCATTCACTTGGTTTGACATGGATTTAGCCTCCTTTCGTAGGCACGTAAAGTTGAAAACTTTCTACCAACCGCCAGGAAGGCGGCTGATACTGAATTACATGTCCCGCTTCGCTATCGCTTTGCCGGCTGTTTTCATAATGGTGGTAGTGATCTCAAGCTCATCGAGTTTGTCAGCAAGTTTGCTATTCAACTCAGTAACCTTAGAGAGCACAGTTTCATAACTGCCACCGGCATCCACGAGAACCATCGCATAACGAAGTAACTGGTTGTTCCGGTTACCGTCACCTGTGTTGTTGAGTACCCAACGTTCCAGGTTACTGAGCTGTTGTTGATCCTGGAGGACCTTCTTACGCTCTTCGTTTTTGCTGGTTTTAGGGATGAATGGGAGGATGTCCAGGAGCTTACCGTCGTTGTACTGGTACTGTCCGTCATGGGAAGCCCACTTACGGGCACGCTGTCCGGTAACGTCATCAACTTCAAATGGAAGCCAGGAATACACAGCTTTCATAAATTCGTTGAATTCGTCTGCATCCAACTTCAGTCGATGACTGGTTGGGATAACCAGGCGATAGCAGTGCTTATCTGCAGCGTGCGACTTAGTGGTATAGAGCAGGAACTTGTAGTCTTTCAACAGACCTGCGACCACGTTGATCGGAGCATTGCCATCGATGTCCAGGACAATGGTGTTGAAGCCTGCAATGGCCTTACCTTCTTCACGGTGACCGTCCAAGAGATGATGGTTAGTCCAGTGATAGTCCTTCATCTGAGTCAGACGATGGAGCTGGTCAAACTTCACTTCTTCGTTGGTGTACCCGTAGGCAATGTCCTGGGAGTACGAGACGACGATCTCATCCAGATTGGTTTCCTGTAAGGCTTCGCCACGGAGGAACTCAATACCATCTTCAAATGCTTTCTTGATGATGATGTTGTTCTGATAACCAAAGGCAATTGCCAAGGTCATCATTTCGTTCTTCTGTGCAGTTGATCCCTTGTAGAAAGGGAGATCCTCTACAAGATCGGCCTGGGTTACCTGATGCCCCACAGAAGCAATGTAACGTGCCAACTTGGCGTAGTTGCGTTCACGCTTCATCAACATGTCGAAGGACTCACCTGACGCTTCTACGAGCTTGATGGCCTGGTACAGGTTGAGCATCGTGATCTCAGGGGAATCGTCAACGAAAGCGTATGCACCGGCTACCTTCAGAGCTTTGAAGTAACGGTGAGCCATCTCAGCTTTACGCATCTCATCGTGTTCAGGCATCGCCTCTGCTTTCTGTTCACATTGCAGACGGTACTCAATGAGTGCCATTGCAACGTCCTGCTGCATCACCAAGGCCTTATTGGCGTTGATCATGTTAGCCAGGTTACAGAAACGCTTAGAGAGGTCGTCCAGGTAGTTGTTGGACACCTGCGATGTGTGCATGTCGTAGACTTCACGGACAGTCATGCTGTGGTCACGTTTGTGTTGACGTACGTACCCAAACAAGCAACGGCGTGCGTAACCGGTGTCCAGCATAGAAAGAAACTCTTCCTCTACCTTGTCACCATTCAAGAGCTTGCTTGGTGTACCGAACAGCAACATGTTTGCTGGGGTTCGGCCTTGGATCTCTTCGGCACGTTGGTTGTCAGTCGTGTTCTTCACCAGTTTCTGTTTGATACGGCCTACGTCGTACAACTCCAGGAACGTGGTAAGCACTTCAGCCTGACCCAGTAACTTAGAACCAATCTCATCGATCTGAAGGTTCAGTGAGCCTGTACCTGCCAGCAACAGCTTGTGACGTGCTTGTTTAACCGCTGCTTCAGTACCTGAATCGAAGATGGGGATCATAGGACCCTGGCGGCGATACTCTGCAACCAACTTTTCAAACTCATCGTCGTTGTCAGTACCGTTACGTAATGCTCGCTGGTTTCCCAAGTCTGCTAAGCGACGCTCCGCCAAGATAGGTAGTGTTTCCTGAGTGAACACATGAAAGAACTCTTTCAGGACTTGCTCTTCCAGCAGACTGGTAGACAAGCCTTTGCCCATACCCGAAGTACCCAGGTTAATGGCATACGCATTGACTGGAATATCTCCACGATCGTGAGTACGTACCGTAGTGCCCATCATGGCTGCAGCTACTGAAAAGTAGTAACCCACTAACACACGGAAAAAGTCCGGGTTAGTGTTTTGGGTTTTCTGCATCAAGATGGAGGTTAACTTTTCACTGTCTGGATGGAAGGTCATCTGTTCGACAGGAATGAGGAATGATTCACTCATAAACCCTCCTTAAAGTTTGAGTGAGCCGTCTGCAAGATAAACATCTTTCTGAGTGCAGACAGAAAAGGCTGGACAGTATTTACAAGCCTTCACCGTACCTGGCACTTCGACCACCACACCGACATTACCGTCTTCTGAGAGTCGGATATTGGCGTCGTGTAGGTTGTCAAAGTTTTTGGTGGAACGGCGGCGGCTGTCAGGATTTTTGTAGTACTTAAACACTGGTGCATCACGCCACAGCTCCTTGTCGGTGCAGTGAGGTAACTCTGGTTCCGGAGTGTCTTTGTACTTGTCGATGGCCATCAGCTTCTGAGAGATGAATGCTTCCGTTTCGGGAATAGTCATCAGCGGGATAAGCTGAGGCACCACACGATTTGGTGGATAGTTGTTACCGTGTGCTTGCCCTGGTTTCCAGTCGGTAAAGATGAACGTAATACGCATTTCATCTTCAGTGACTAATTCCGGGTTAAGCCAACGATAGATACTGCCTTGAAGACGGTAATCTTCTGTTTTGTTCTGGTTTGACCAGGTAAACGTACTGGTGGTCTTAAAGTCTTCGATACGACCTTCAGCGAGGAAGTCGTACTTACCCGAGATCGTGACTCCCAGGATCTCTTTGTAAGACCGTTGTTCCAGATACACCGGGATGTCATCTTCTTCCAGCTCGTCTGGTACTGGGTTGACCTTAATACGGTCGATGACACGCTGTGGGAAGTTCAGTTTGCGTAGAGCATGTTCAGGACCGTCGGTCCAAGACTTCTCGATAGCATCGTGAATTGCTTGCCCTACACGGCTGGCAACCAGATCAGAGACGTCCACAATACCGTCTTCCGGAGGAACACGTTTACTGAGGATAATCTGACGTAAAGGCTTCAGTAATGCAGTGGCACTGATGGTTTTATCATCGTGATCGTAATTATCTGAGGCCAGGAACACAGCAACCGACAGGGGTAATGCTGCTGAATTAGCATAGCGTGCTACTTCTGCCATAGGAGAATTCCAAAGTTGAGTGTGAGGTAAAAGGTGTGGGGCTTTCGCCCCGAAGGGATCAGTTAAGGTGGGCTTCTCGGTACGCACTCTCTGCTGCGAGTGAGGCATACGATACGCCGTCGACGAGGCTGTCCTCGTGATACCGTCCTTGTGATCGAACCATTTTCAGGATTTCCATGAAACGCCATCCGTCAGTTTCGGAAATGGAAAGTCCTGTGAGGGTGTTGAACATCTTCACAACTTTACCCATCGATCGTTCGTTAACGCCTTCAGGGTCATACTCTGCAGCCCGTGAATCCTGTGTTTCTGACGCTTTATGCAGGTACTGCTTGGACGTTTGTCCGTGAGCGGCGCATACATCGATGTCAGACATCAAAGGGGAATCGGGTTGTTCTTCATTCACATGAAGGCAGGTGATGCAGAAGTCGTGGTCGAGGTGTCGTGGGTTGTTGCAGCCAATGTTATTGCAAGTCTTGACAGGCATTTTGATTTCTCAAGGTTTCGTGAAGAAGGGCCTTGGAGTAAACCATGCACAATTTCTAAAATTTTGACTTTTTAGTAAGGAGCGGGTTTAATCCGCGCCCCTCTTTACTGATTGTTATCATAAACCTCCCGGAGGGAGGCTTCCCTTCTACTGAGTTACGCAGAACAAGCTACGCACTCATTGTTAATCACTACACCACTACGAGAGTAGATGTAGTACAGGCTCAGGATGTTTTCGTCCAAGAAAGCCTTGCGATGCAAGCGAGCAATCCGTTCTTCATCACCGTCTTCAGAGACGTAGAAGTTCAGGGATTGTCCCTGACACAGATACGGTTGACGTGGAGGTACA
>Ga0255776_10000174_pt1 | contig 70358 bp, 70 predicted proteins | sample 071ome_19_FD_179974 | JGI IMG/M metagenome (GOLD analysis project Ga0255776, IMG submission 179974) | Coastal salt marsh microbial communities from the Groves Creek Marsh, Skidaway Island, Georgia - 071413AT metaG (version 2) | ecosystem: Environmental > Aquatic > Marine > Intertidal zone >...
GATTCCTCCGCTACGGTCGGAATGACAACACTCGAAGCTCCTCTCCCCCCGGGAACGGGGAGAGTTAGAGAGGGGGATACTGCGCCGCGTGACTCTGGTTCCCTTTCCGGACTGGAAAGGGTTAGGAGAATCAAAGCTGAGTGACTAGGTCACGATCGCGTAGTAATGGTTCTCCCTCCCGGACTGGGAGGGAGGGAGACTGCGCTGTGAAGCTGAGTGACTCTGTCACGATTGCGCCTGAAGTCCGCCCGGAGCCAAAATGCACCTAAATCTCTACGTGCACTTTGATTGACCCGCTCGACTTGTCCCAGGCTGCATCAAAACCGTCCTGGATGTTCTCAAGTCCAACCTTGTGGGTGACGATCTCTCGGTAAGGAATTTCACCTGAACCCAGCAGATCGATCGCAACCTCGTAGTCGTGGCGACCGTCGATCACTCCGTAGCAAATGACCGACTGCATTCGAATTTCTCGAAGCAACGGCTCGAACAGATCGAATTCCATCGGAATTTTTACGCCACCAAGATACAGCATCGTTCCTTGGTTACGAGTAGCTCGAATTGCCTGCTGGAACGAAGCTGACTGGTGACCACCGACCGACTCAACAACAAAGTCAGCACCAATACCATTCGAGGCATCGAGACACGCTTGCTCGAACTCGCCGGGCTCAGAACCAACAACAATGTCTGCACCCATCTTCTTCGCAGCAGCTGCTTGCTGCTCGTGGCGTGCGGATGCGATCACCGTCCGAGCACCCATCGCTTTCGCTGAAGCAATCGATGAAAGACCAATTGTCGCCGAGCCAACTACTCCAACAACATCATCAGGCTTCATACCGCCATACCGGAACCCGTGAACACTCACCGCCATGGGCTCCACCAGTGCAGCATCAGTCCAGTCCATGTGATCAGGAATCTTGAATAAACCTGCAGGTCGACGCGTCATGTACTGTGCGAACCCACCGCCGGTGTCGGGCGCAAGATCCAAGCAGTGCTTCCACTGTCCATAACGGCAAAAGTGGCATTGCAAGCAAGCTCGACCACCTCCGATCATCTCCACCGCAACTCGGTCGCCTACCTCAAGACCGTTTGCACCACCCTTTGGTAGCTCGAGAATTTCACCGGCAACTTCGTGACCTGATGGAAGTTCTTGTGCTTCGGTACGGCTCGTGGTCATGTGCAAATCCGAGCCGCAAATACCTGTCTGTCGGACACGAATCATCGCTGCTCCATCGAACATGTCCGGCATTGGTACGTCCTGCGTGATGTATTTACCGGTGCCGTCATCAAGAGCCGCGCGCATCGAACTAGCCATTTCGTGTCCTCTGGAAATTTCGGGGATGTCGTTGATCGGGCGCATCTTATCTCACTTCTTGAGGTGTATCCTCATCGGCGATTTTCTTATCCAGCAGCTCTCAAGAGAAACCATGACAGCAAACTCACAATTCCGAGGCGTCTACGCCATTCCAGTAACCCCATTCAACGAAGATCTTTCTGTGGACTGGGATTCCTTACGGAAATGTATTGAGTTCAGTCTTGAAACCGGAGCTCACGGAATCGTGTTGCCTGTGAATGCTTCCGAAGGTCCGTTCCTTACGGAATCTGAGCGACGGGAAGTACTCAAGGTTGGAGTTGAGGTTGTGAACGGGGCTGTTCCGGTAATTGGCGGAGTCAGTGGTGCCTCGACCGCCGTGTCTGTCGAACTCACCAAAATTGCTGCAGATCTCGGAGTTGACTCAGTAATCGCAATGCCACCAAACGGAGCTGCTGGCTCAATCATTTGGGATCACTTCGTGGCGATTGCCGAAGCTGGCCAACTGCCAGTCTGGATTCAGAACAACAAACCACCTGCCGGTCCGGTCGTTCCGACGCCAATGATGGTGAAGCTCCTGAACGAGGTCGAACACGTTGACTACGTGAAAGAAGAGAGTTTCTTGCCTGGTCAGATCATGACCGAGTTGCAGGAAAAAGCTGGCGGTGCAGTGAAAGGCCTAATGGGTGGAATGGGTGGACGCTATCTAGTCGACGAATACCACCGGGGTGCTTGCGGAACGATGCCAGCGGGGCACATCACGGACGCACACGTGAAGTTGTGGGACGCTCTCGAAGCTGGTGGTGTCGGCAGCGATGGTCTTCAGGTCGTAACCGACGAAGCTCGAACCATCTGGGAACGAATGATTCCGTCGCTCAACTTCGAGTTTATGTTTAGCGTGAACGCATACAAGGCCGCTTACTGGCGACGTGGAATCATCAAGACTCCGGCAACTCGAAACCCTGCGAACAAGCAGTTGGACAAGCTCGACTACGAAGAGCTCGACACAATCCTCGACCGAATGGGCGATCTACTCAGTTGGAAGGCGTAAAAGGTCGAGCGACTGCAATCGACGCGTCCCGACCGGAGTGGTGGGACCTTCGGCTGGGTGGGGTCGCCCCCTACTTGGACCGTCGCTGTTTCCGCACAGCCAGTACCAACACTGCCAGCGGAAACGCGATCATCAACAGTCCGATAACCAATACCGCTACAGCTGAATCAATGCCGAGCACGTCGTGAATCTTGTCCTCGATCCACTCCCACAACGTCGGATCGATTGGCTCCGAGTGATGAAGTAAGACATCGAAGGGGTTCGGCATCGCTAACTAGTCCTTCGAGTCGGTCGCCGCACCTTCAGGAACTACGGGTGCGTACCTGACCGAAAACTGTTTCTCCTTAATGGAGAGAGAAACAAACCCTGCTGCAAGGAGTGTCGCCGCTCCAACCCCGAACGCCAGATCATATGACCCGAGCTGCGTAAACGCCCAACCGAACAGCATCACCGAGGCAGCACCGCCTATTTGATGAGACATGTTCGCGAGTCCAAACAGCGTTCCGAGGTTTCGCACCCCGTAAACATCGGCTGTCAAAGAAGCAGTTAGTGGAACCGTTGCCAACCACGACATCCCACCAATGACTGCAAATGCCCAAAGTGCAGAAGCGCCAGGTAGGAAAATCAACGACAGAAAAGCCACGCCTCTAACGAGATACACCGCACCAAGCAACTTCTTGCGCTGGAATTTGTCAGATAGCCAACCAACAACAAGAACTCCACCGGCGTTTATTCCGCTCAGCACACCAAATGCGAGTGCTGCAGTTCCCGTTGAAATGTCCTCACTTACAGCCCACCGAACATAGTGAACTGATATCGAAGCAGTAGTGATTCCACAAACGAAGTAGGCGAAAGAAAGCTGCCAGATCGGCTTTGATTCAAGTGCCTCTTGCCATCGCTCGACAAACTTCTGACCAACCGGCTGAACTTTGACCTGTTGGTCGGCTGAACCTTCAACCGGGCTCACGTCTCCGTCGATATTCAAGCCCATGTCCTGTGGGCGGCTACGAACGACCAGGAGTAGCAATGGAATCCCGAGTCCAAGTGCCAGTACTCCAACGATGATCCAGGCTGTTTGCCAGCTGAATTCGACCAGCACGAAGCTCAGGAATGGAACGACAACGAGTCCACCAACCGAACCACCGGCGATCAATACCGACATTGCAGTTCCGCGCCTACGGTCAAACCATCGGGCGATTACGACACCGGTTGTAGCAGGTGAAATACCACCAGAAGCGAACGAGATCACGAATCCATAGAGAACGATCAGTCCAACCACGTTCGAAACGGTTGCGACCGCGATAGTTGCTACAGCCATAACCGCCAGCGATATGACCAGAACCGGTCGTCCGCCGTATTTATCGGTGAGATACCCAACTAATGGTTGCGATAACCCGTTAGCAAGCCAACCAATCGCAGCAGCAACGGAAATGGCGGCAGTAGTTACGCCCCATTCCTCTTCCCAGGTTTTGACGAACACACCGAATCCCTGGCGAGACCCGATTGCCAGAAAAGACGCAAAAAAAAGTGCGGCAACGACGTACCAGCCGTAGAAAATCCCGCCGCGCTTCGATTCGCTCACGGTTCCAGCCCTCTATTCCCTATCGATCTGCCTGATCCGAGTCGCCCACTCTTCGCGTTCATCTAAACGACCCGCCTGGTAACCCGAGCGACGCCCCATCAGGTAGATCACCCATCCGGTGACCAAAACTGCCAGGATTACGATCAGGTACGGCATCGGCGCTCGACTAACTAGTCGACCTTCAGGATCTCAACCGCGTCTCGGTTGATAATTCCCTCGATCTCGGATTCTGGAATTTCAGGCAAGTGGTGATCCTTGGCGAACTTCGTCAATCCGCGCAGGTGGTCAATGTTGTCCTGCGGTCGGGTCACTGGCCAGTCAGATGCAAACAGAATCTTCTGCGTTACACCCCATTCGTAGAACAGGCGCATACCCTGCCAGAAGGAATAAGGTCGGTAGAACTGCGCCGACACATCAGCCCAAACGTTAGGGTGCTTACGAACAACCGATAAACAATCGTTCTGCCATGGGTGTCCAAGATGGGCAAGAACCATCGTCAGGTTTGGAAACGCCATTGCAATCTTGTCTGATGTCAACGGGTGTGCGTAGGTCAACGGGGCCTCGGTCATTGGTGAGGTTCCCTGGTGAAAAATAATCGGGATCCCGTCGTTCTCTAGACGGGCAAATAGCTCGAACGCCTCTTTGCTGGTCGGATCAAAATCCTGGTAGTTAGGTCCGAGCTTGATTCCCTTGCAGCCGAGATCGCCAACACAGCGGTCATACTCATCACGCCAGTTTGGATCGAGCGGGTGCAACGACATAAACGGAACGATCTTGTCTGGATCACGCTTAGCGGTTTCAGCAGCAATATCGTTGTGGTTCAGACCGTCTTCCCAGCCTTCGGTTCGCAGCACTCTTTCGTTCGGTCTCCACGGTCGTGGAGCGATCCCAAAGATAAACGCCTTGTCGACAGGTCCCATGTCTCGCAAATAGTCGTCAATTGAGTTGGTTAGCTGAACGACTTCTCCCGACCGCATTGCGGTTTCGGTTTGCATTTCGTCAGGAGGAACTGTGTCTCGATGACTCGGCAAATGGGTATGAACGTCGACGATCATTTGGTTCTCGCTCCATGTGTGCGCAACACGTGCGCGGCGTGTTCGTTCTATCCCGCCATTGGCGGTGCGCCCGAATAGTACGCCGAACTGCCAACGACTGAAACACCTCAACGAAATCAGTACTCAGCTAATGGAGAGCACGTATATTTCGGGCGTGCAAGATTCAGAGGGTCCCCGAACCACAGACTCGAACTACTTTCGTTCGTGGCAGCAGCGCGTTCTGTTCACTTACGCGTTCTTCTACTTATTCGTTTACATGGGTCGGTTCAACCACTGGCCCACAGGACCGTTAATCCGTGAAGACCTCGCGTTCAGTCACGTTGAGATAGGAATCATCAACGCTTGCTTGCTATGGGGATTCGCCATTGGCGATATGACCCACGGGCGTCTTGCCGAGGTTTATGGATACCGCATTTTGCTGCTGGTGGGTGCCGTCGGTTCAGTTGCCCTCAACTGGGTAACGAGCTTAGGAACCTCGCTAGCAACAATCGCAATTCCCTGGGCACTAAATGGATTCGTAAGCGCAACTGCATGGTCACCGGGTATTGGCATGCTCGCCCAGTGGTGGGAGCGACAACACCGGGGTCGAGTGATGGGGTTAGTTGGTGTTTCAGCCGGAACGGCAATGCTGGTTATGTGGCTGGTGACCGGTTGGACCGCTGGTGAATTTGGCTGGCGGGCTGCGTTCAGATACCCACCTCTGTTGATGATTCCGGCAGCGCTAATTCTCTTCTGGCGAGTACGAGACCGTCCTTCGGATATCGAGCTGCCTGAACTTCCTGATTCTGCAGAGCTGAGATCAATCACATTAGATCCGGCTGCTACATCAAATACAGACCTTCATCCTGAGCTTGTCGAAGGGTCAAGGTCCACCACTTCCAAATCCTTCTTCACCCCATACAAAACTTTAATGTCCGACTGGCGATTCGTTGCCACATCGCACATAAAAGGACTTGAAAACGTCGTTCGTTACGGACTCACCACCTGGGCACCTCTTTACTACTTCGAGGAAGCCGGACTTTCAATCGAATCTACCGCTCTAGTTACGGTCGCAATACCAGTCGGATATCTCACCGCTCCACTATTTTCTGGCTGGATATCTGACGTTGTGCTTGGCGGACGAAGAAGCCCAATGGTTGCTGCTTCGGCACTGATTTCTGCCGGAGCTCTAATCGGACTCGCTCTTGTGCCGGCAACCAACCTCTACACAGGTGCCACACTTTTGTTCGTGGGAGCCTTCGCAATGAGCATGTCGATGACCGCCACACTGGTCGTCGATCTTGCGGGCAAAAAGTACGCAGGAACCGCGTCAGGGGTTCTGGATGGTCACGGATACGTTTATGCCGGAGCCCAGGCGATCATCTTCGCCATCTTCCTCGACGCAGTTGGAGCGCCTTGGGAATGGGTGTTCCTCGGGATGGCAGCAGTCCGCATCCTGTCAGCAGTAATCGCCTGGCGAGTCAGGCTGTAGGAGGTTTAATCCACGATCAAGTGTGACTTTGGCTCCCAGCCGAGTAGGCGCTTTGCCTTTGAGAGGTTGTGGTCTTGTTCGTTTTCGTCACCAGCTATGAACACTGGATCGAATCTGCCGTGTCCGATCTGGACGTTGTCGAGAGCCGCTAAATACGCACGAGCAAGGTCTTCCTCATCGGTAACGAACAACGGCTTTGAACCATCAGGACGGTCAAGCACCGGGTTCATTCGTTCGTCGATGTACGCCTCACGTTTCCGTGGTCCGGTGATTCGCAAGGCAATGATGTTCATGTCGAACCACTGCGCGAAGTAGTTACAAATACCTTCACCGAATCCCTTGCTGAGCCCATATGCACTTGGCGTGTCGAGAGGAATATCTTCTTCGGAGTTGAAGTAGTCACGTGATCGGTAGTGCACGCTCATTGAGCTCGTGTAGACACCCCGAGTTAGTCCTTTGCCTTGTGCCAACCACAGGAACGTGTGGAGTCCGAGACAGTTCACTTCGTAGTTTTCGCGAATTACCTTCAAATCCTGATCGGTCACAGTTCCGCCCTGCGGGCTTCGCATAACCAGCCAAACGAACGCGTCCATACCATCTACCGCCCGCTCGATGGCTTCTGGGTCGGTCACAGAGCCCTTCACGAAGTCGACTCCGGCATGATGTGGTTCAGCCAGATCAAGCACACGTAGCTCATGCTTTTCTTGCAAATATGGAGTGATGAAGGATCCGACCATTCCAGATCCGCCAGCGAGAAGTACTTTCATGTGTTGTTTACTTCCTTTCTTTCGCGCTCGTCCTCGATAAGCCGGAACTCGGCTAGGAGTCTCCCCCAGTCCAGGAGGGGGATTACTTTCTCTGATTCACACCTACACCCCCGCCGAAGGTCCCTCCACTACGGTCGGAACACGAGCGTATGTCATCCTGAACTCGTTTCAGGATCAGTGGTTTCTAGCAGTCGTTTCGCACATATAGCAGTCATCGAAGTAAGTCTGATCAACCGATCATCGAGGAGCCAACGTTGATCCTGAAACGAGTTCAGGATGACAACACCGGTTTCCTACTCTCCCAAATCGTCTGGCACATCTTCTGGTGCACCATCGAGAACGGCTCTCATACCGTATGAAACATCGTTCAGCTTCGATATCGCTTCCGCTGGCAGTTTGAGTTCCAGCGCACCTGCAACGTCCTTCATTTGCTCGACCGTGTCAGCACCCGACAATGCGACGGTCACTTCCGGATGCGACATCACCCATGCCATCGCAACCTGTGGCATCGTCGCACCAAGGTCTTTTGCGACTTCGTCAACAGCAGCAATAACTTTCGCTGCCCTGCCTTGCATATAGGTTGCTATTTGTCCCTTGCGTCGTGAACCCCACAATGTGGACTCGTCTGGCACCTCGTCTGGTCTATAAGTCCCGCTCAATAGTCCAACGCCAAGCGGGCTGTATGCCATAAGCCCGACGCCAGTCTCACGCAGCATTGGGAATAGCTCGTCTTCCTGGGTGCGGTTCATCAACGAGTATGGGTTCTGAACTGCAATCAGCGGTTGAGCATTGATTCGTTCCTGTACGCGCAACGCCTGCATGATTTGCCATGCTTGGAAATTGCTGACGCCGACATATCGAATCTTTCCGGCATCAATAAGGTCTTCCATCGTGCGGAATTGTTCTTCGAACAGGCTCATATCTTCAACACCATGGAAGATGTAAACGTCGACATGGTCCGTATCGAGCCGGGCAAGCGACCGGTCGATCTCTCGCATGATGTGGTAGCGGGAAGCACCGGAGTCGTTTGGTCCAGGACCTATCGGACTAAATACCTTTGAAGTTATTACAAGATCGTCACGGCGGCCTTTGAGAACACGACCCAGGGTTTCTTCAGAACGACCAATATTTCGACGGTCGTCCATAAATCCGTAAACGTTGGCACAGTCAATCAGGTTGATTCCAGAATCGATCGCCGTGAGGATCACGCGCTCGGCATCATCCTGGTCGTACTGGCCTCGAAACCCAAGACCCAACGCCATTGGAGAGATTTTTACTCCGGCAGTCCCAAACTTTACGTATTCAATACTCAAACCTGATCACCTTTTTGCCACGTAAGTCCAATACACTTTTGTAGCTCTGTTGAATAGCGGCGGGCGAATTCTACTTGTTGAGTCCGAGAGATTCACGCCATGTGAGCCGCTCAAGTACGCCTCAACAAAGGTGGGTAGTCTGCACATGATCGAAGCGACCGACCCGGTTCTCGTCGCCAAAAACCTTAAGAAACGATACGAAGACATAAATGCGGTCAACGGCATCTCTTTTGAGGTTAGGCGTGGTGAAATATTCGGGATGCTCGGACCCAATGGTGCGGGTAAGACGACAACTGTCGAAATCCTCGAAGGCATGCGCGACGCCGATTCAGGTGAAGCTTACGTCAACGGCATCAACGTAAAAGAAAACCCAACCGCCGTGAAGGCAATTATTGGAGTCCAACTTCAACAAAACGCCTTCTTCGACAATCTCAATTTGGCAGAGATCGTCGAGCTATACGCACAACTTTACGATTCCTCAGTAGACCCCATTGAAATCCTCAGCAGGGTTGGACTCGCCGATCGAAAAGGTGCGATGTACAAGCAGCTTTCCGGTGGCCAGAAACAACGACTTTCTATTGCGGTTGCTCTCGTAAACGATCCAGTAGTGCTCTTTCTCGACGAACCCACCACGGGTCTGGACCCACAAGCTCGTAGGTCTCTCTGGGCTTTGATTCAAGGTATTCAAAAAGCTGGCTCGACGATCGTCCTTACCACCCACTACATGGAAGAGGCAGAGGAACTATGCGACCGCATAGCGATCGTTGAAAACGGAGAAATCATCGCCCTGGACACCCCGGATGCACTCATCGACCAACTACTGGATTCCGGGTTCAAACCGAATAAAAGAACCAGGGAGGCGACTCTCGACGACGTTTTCCTGAACCTAACCGGTCACGAGTTGAGGGACTAATAATGAAGCTGTATCTCGCTCTGACTGTGGCGTCGATGAAGATGTACTTCCGGAACAAGCAAGCACTGTTCTGGGCTCTGTTCTTCCCACTTGTCATCATGCTGATATTCGGAGTTATGAACTTCGATGCCTATAACTCCCCAAACGTCGGGATAGTTGACCGCGCAAATAACCCTGCATCACAAGGTCTAATACAGGCTCTCAGTGGCACCGATGACCAAGAAGTCTTAAGCGTCTCTACGGGAACGCAAGAAGAAATGCTCGACGAACTGGAATACGGTGATAACAAGGCGATGATCATCATCCCTGAAGATTTCGGTATTTCTGGACAGTTTTCCGAGCTACAGGTCACCTACGACGAGCGGTACCAACAGGAACGCGCGGTGATCGGAACCGTTCTAACCCAGGTGACTGACGCCGTCTTCAAACAGATGGCCCAGGTTCCAGATGAGTACCGCGTGGAAGCAAACATTGGTATCTCAGAATCGTTCATCGAAGGACAAGGGCAAGGCTTCCAAGGATGGTTGATCCCCGGCATTGCCGCCATGGCAATCATGCAGACCGGATTGTTCGCAGTGGTATTCACTCTGGTTCGATTCAAGGCCCAGGGCGTGCTACGTCGGCTAAAAGCGACCCCGATAGGGGCTTCTCACTTCCTGGCTGGACAACTCACAAACAAAGCCATCGTGGTGATTCTTCAAACGTATATCCTGGTGCTCGTGGGATCACTTGTGCTCGGAGTTTCGGTTGGGCAAGGACGACTGGGGGCATGGGTTGACCTGACGATCCTCTCGCTACTTGGTGGCGCATTGTTTATCGCGATTGGACTCGCCATATCCGGCTGGGCCAAAAGTGAAGAAACTGCAGCACCGGTCGCCAACATCATTTCGTTACCAATGATGTTCCTTTCAGGAGTGTTCTTCCCGCTATCGGTGATGCCCGACTGGGTGATTAGCTTCGCCAAGTACCTACCGCTTACGTACTTGGCAGATGGGATGAGAGCAGTAACAGTCGAAGGAGCGGCGATTACGACCCTGGGTAGCGAGCTACTCGGACTCGGAATCTGGATGGCAATCTCATTCGTAATTGCTACAAGACTCTTCAAGTGGGAATAAGTCGGTCAACCGGCGAAATCTTCGGGTAAGCTTCCCACCCTGAACGACTAAACACATAGGAGCGAGCTACTCTCCCAGTGCACGGTTCCGGTTGAGTAACCCGCTCCATGTAATTCAATACGCCTACGACTTCTCACTGGATTTCGTAGATCAGAAGCAAATTCTCTTACGTGACTTCGACCGGTCAAATACCTGCCAACTCTGAGGACAAAATCCTCGTTGGTGAGTTGTCTCGTCGAACAGGTCTGTCTACCGCAGCGATCAACTACTACGTGCGGTTCGGAGTTCTTCCGCAACCCGAAAAAGTCAGCAAGACCCGTGCTCTTTACTCAGTCGATTACGTTCGACGCATCGAAGAAATCAAGAAGCTGCAAGCTGAAGGACTCAACCTAGCTGCGATCAAGCAGATAGTGTCCGGGGATCCAGATTCCAGGTTTACAAGATCATCCTCTGGGTCACAGCAGAGCACTGATCTACCTACCGGTCCAATTCCGGTCGAAGATTTCGTTTCCGCGAGCGGATTGAGTCGTGAGGCGTACGACAGGTTAATTGAATCTGGACTCGTCAGGTCTCCAAGGCGCGACCCCGACGGTAATCCTGCTCATGATCGAAGAGATCTTGGTGCGGCAAGGGGATTTGCTCGGCTCATTGAAAACGGTGTTTCCTACGAAGTGCTTGAGCGTCACTCTGAGTACGAACCTTTGTCTAAAGCTGAAGCGGTATTTCTAGCTGAACACCTGAACTCGTCACGAAACTCAAGTGCCGAAACCGCTCCGGTGAACGTCGCTAACGCCTTCAGCACCGTTCGCTCTTACCTACGTAGCTTGCAACTTGACGAAGCAATGCCAAACTGGCGCAGTTTGGGTGGCTAGGTTCTAAAAGCCGCCTTCGGTACTGCGCTTGTTTTTCACGTAGTCGATCACGGTTGCCAAACCGTCAGGTGGGGCACCGTGTTTTACCGCCTCAGCAACATCGCTCTCAGATTTTTCGTCTTCGCCAATTGCGGCATGTGCGACCGCCCGATTGCCGTAGTAATCAGGGTTGCCAGGTTTTAGATCGATAGATCGTGTGAAGTTGACTATCGCTTGCTCGAAATCGCCAATCGAAAGGTACGCAGTTCCTAGATTGAACTGAATTTCCGGATTGTCAGGATCTAACCACGCAGCTTCTTCGAAGTCTTCAGCCGCCTTGTCCGGGAATCCGAGTCGAGCGTTCTTCAGTCCACGTTGGAAAAACTCGTCAGCGGTCTTGGGTGGAAAGCCAATATCAGCCTGTCCGCCATCATTTGCACCGCCGTTTTTTCCGGTCAATTGATCTCTCCAAATTAGTGAACTGAAACTTGAATAACTCAATCATATCGCCGTTGTTGTCATGGGGTTCGTGTTAGAAATAGCGGCAGAAACAATCACAGCTTTACGGGGTAGGACATGCGAATCGCCTTGATCGGTCAGTCGGCATTCGGGCAAAAAGTGCTCGAAGCACTTGCTGAAAATGACGCTGATGAAATCGTCGGAGTTTTCGCACCACCCGCAAAGGAAGGTCGCCCGGATGATCCGGTCATTACATCAGCGAAAGAACTTGGGATTCAGAGCTTCGATTTCAAGCGACTTCGAGACCAGGAAGCTGTCGATCAGTTCAAAGCACTCGATCCCGAGTTGTGCGTCATGGCATTCGTGACGGATATAGTCCCGATGGAAATGATCAATTTTCCGTCACTAGGCACGATCCAGTACCACCCATCGATGCTTCCAAAACACCGCGGGCCAAGCTCTATCAACTGGCCAATCATCAACGGCGAAACTGAGACCGGCCTAACCATCTTCTGGCCAGACGAAGGTCTCGACACCGGTCCGGTGCTGAAGCAAGTACCGGTTGAAATTGGTCCTGACGAAACCCTTGGATCCGTGTATTTCAACAAGCTTTTTCCGCTTGGTGTCGAAGCAATGGTCGAGTCAGTGAACCTCGTACGAGAAGGAACTGCCCCAAGAATTGTTCAGGATGAATCAGGGGCCACTTATGAAGGATGGTGCCGAGCGAAAGACGTGACCGTCGACTGGTCTGCCAATGCTTCGACCGTCTTCAACATGATTCGCGGTGGCGATCCGCAACCCGGTGCAAACACAGTCTTTGGAGACACGGTTGTTTCACTGTACGACGCTTCTCGATCGTCTTCGGAAGCCACATCCGCCGGGGAGATACTCGAAATATCAGACTCAGGAATCACAGTTAGTGCCGCTGGCGGGGCTGTAACGATTGGAAGAGTCCGAGAAAAGGGTGGACCAAAGCAGTCCGCAGCTGAATGGGCAGAAACGAAGAATATTTCGGTAGGCGACCGGCTGGGTTAGGCGTTCACGAACCGGGTAATCAACTCGGTCACCCGCGTTGAATGGTCGAGTATTGGAACGTGTGCGGCATTTTCGATCACCTCTAAGTGGGCGTTTGGCGCGGCGTTGACCAAACGTTCTGCATGCGAAACCGGAAACAACTGGTCATCATCACCCCAAATCGCCAGCGTCGGCGAGTCGAGATGCGCCAGTGCCTCATCGGTAAATATGTTTATCTGACCTGCCCAGTTTGCGATCGACTTGAGGCTTTTACGCTTCGCCTTCGAGTGACCTCGTGAAAGTGTCACGTCGTAAGCGTACTGCTTGTACTCTTCGGCACCTTCAAACTCTGTGTTTTTTACCTCGAAAGTCTTGAAGTATGTGTCCTGTCCCCACCTGTTAGGTCGAGTAATCAATCGACCGAAGAACGGGACAAGACTAAGTTTGAACACGAGTGGGAATTCAACACCCAAGCCTGCCGAACCAATAAGAACAAGCCGTCGAAATCTCTCTGGATACGTCAGACTGGCGGCAATTGCACCTTGACCACCCATCGAAAGTGCGACCACATCTGCTCGATCCATTTTCAGGGCGTCCATAAACCCGACTATGTAAGCCGTGATGCTGTCCAGAAGTGGTTCTTCAAAGGGTGTTTGATCTGAAAGTCCGAAAACTGGATGATCGGGAGCAATCACCTGTCGTGTTTTTGAGAGCTCAGCAATCTGGCGATACCAAATCGCGCTGCCCGCACCCCCTCCGTGAAGCAGTAGTACCGGTGGCAACTCGCTCGGTGCTCCGTAATTCAGGTAATGAATCCTTGTTTCACCGACGCGAACAAAATCGCCTGAATATTCGAGTCCGGCACGTGAGAGCAACCTCGACATGCTGGTTCGAATTTGTGTTTCGACTTGTTCTTGTTTCAACTGGCAGTCACAAACTCTTGTGATTCGTTTCGGCTAACTCGGTAACGTTCGGCGAGTATAAACATCGTGTAAGAACTACAATCCATCTCACATGATCGATCACTCAGACGACAATTCAGTAAACGAGTCAGAGTCAATCCCGCTATCGCTCCAACAGCAAGCCTGGGAACTCCTCGAATTTACTAACGTGCGCAGCATGCTCGCCGGACGCACACGCTTCTTTATGTCTCGTGAAATGGCTCTCGCTGCCGAGCCCCAAACACACCCGGATGACGTCCAAAGACTGCAAGATGAAACAGCGGAAGCGGTCAGACTACTCTCTGATGTAGGAGACATCGGGCTTACCGGTGCGAGGGACCCCAGAGAGCTGATTCATCGAGCTTCTATTGGTGGAGTGCTCACCGGCGAAGAAATCGTATCGGTACTGTTCCTTCTGGACTCGGTTTGGGTGGCACGACAGACCGTTCTCTCAATGAAGGGGCGAACTCCTCTCCTCGAAAACATTGCACAAGATATTCCCGACCTGCGCGATCTGAACAAAGAAGTGTTTAAGCTCGTCTCGGATCGAGGTGAAGTTCTCAGTTCAGCCACCCCTAAGCTGGCGCGACTAAGAGCGAACGTCAGCAAAACTTACCTACGGGTAATGCGGGTCATGGAGCGAATAGCGAACAGCCCCGCGGTGCGGCAGTCGCTTCAGTCTGGCGCAATCGTCACACGCGGAGATCGGCTCGTTCTCGAAGTTCGGTCTGACGCCCGAGAATCAGTGCCTGGAATCGTCCATGACGTTTCTGGAAGCGGTCACACCTTGTTTGTAGAACCATTCAAGGCGGTTGAGTTGTGTAATGACTGGCGCGAAACCGCAGCTGAAGCTCAACGAGAAGAAGAACGAATCCTGCGCAAGATTTCCGGGATGATTGGAGAACGCGAGCCTGAAGCAGTCGTAAGTATCGAAGCGGCCGCTGCCATCGACTACATCGTCTCCCGCGGACGACTTTCTCAGTCAATGCGGGCACGGCGAATTGCGACCATGCCTCCCGGTTCAGACAACGTCGTAAACCTGATCGGAGCAAGGCATCCAATACTGGGCGACGACGCTGTGCCAATTACGGTCAACATCGGTCCCGGTTTTCGCGGCCTCGTCATTACCGGACCCAACACCGGTGGAAAGACCGTCGCGATCAAGACCATTGGTTTGTTCGCACTGATGCACCAGACTGGACTCCAATTGCCGGTCGAAGACGGTGAAATGGCAATTTTCGATTCGGTATACGCCGATATTGGGGATTCCCAATCGATCGAGAGGTCAGTCTCTACTTTCTCAAGCCACATGGGGCGAGTGATCGAAATCCTCCTTGAGGCGACCTCGAACTCTCTCATCCTCCTCGACGAACTCGGCACGGGTACTGATCCAGAAGAAGGTTCTGCACTGGCAAGAGCTGTCCTCGAACACGCAGTGGCTAGCGACATGCCAATTGCAATCACATCTCACTACCGAGCAGTTGCCGAATTCGCTGCAGAGTCGGGCGACCTTGCGAACGCTTCCGTTGAACTTGATCCCGACTCTATGTTGCCGACCTACAAGGTCCTAATGGGAATTCCCGGCCGAAGCTACGCCTTGCACGTTGCCAAGCACCTCGGCATGCCGAACCACATCCTCGAAGATGCTGAGAGCATGATCGATCCGGCACGAACCGAGTCAGAAACGATCCTCCAACAACTGCAACGTGAGCGAGAAGAAACAGCGCGCATTCGTGACGAGGCGGAAAAATCGAAGCTCGAAGCCGATATCGCGCGGAGGGAACTTCAATCGAAATTGTCCAATGTGACCAAAGCTCAAGAGGACATGATCGAAAAATCTCGAATGGAGCTTCGCCGTGAGGCAGACCAGGTGCGTCGTGACCTCAGAAAGATCGTTAGTCAAGCGAAGCAGGACACCGATCTTGCAGCAGCCCAACGTGCGATAGGCAGATTAAAAGGACGATTTGCCGATCCAACCTGGCTGCCAGTGGCTCCTCCACCTGAAGCACCTCCCTCCGACGACAAAGTTGCCCGTCCCCTTCAAGCCAACGACGAGGTCGAGATTAAAGGACTGAACGTCAACGCAACGGTCATCGACCGTGGTAAGGACGGAATGATCGAACTTCAAATGGGTGGAGCACGAATCGAGCTAAAAGAATCACAGCTTCGACTTGTTAAACCCGCTGAAGACAAAGCTGATCCCAAACCCCAGCCGTCCATTTCGGTCGATGCAGTACCGGCAACTGAAACTGTTACTGAACTAGATGTCCGGGGATTCCGAGTTCACGAAGCCGAAGATGAAGTGAAAAAATTCATCGATGACGCGTCAATGTCCGGGCTTCGTAACGTCAGAGTCATCCACGGTGACGGTACCGGGGCGTTGCGAGAAGCGATCAGGGTGATTCTTGCCGGACACTCACTCGTTGGAACCTTCAGCGCAGCACCTCGACACCAGGGCGGTAACGGTGCCACGCTTGTTGAGCTTGCCTGACCGCATTCAGCTATGCTGCCGCCCGTAAGGGAGAAACCCATGGCGATAGCGAAACTCGGTTCGATGGCGCTCGATGTAAACGATCTTCAACGTGCTAAAACTTTCTGGCGAACAGTCCTAGGTACAGAGATCGCCAGCGAAGATGAGACATACATCTTCTTCAAGGCAGCACCAGGTGTTTCAAGCCTGACGTTGCAGAAAGTCCCGGAAGGAAAATCCGGCAAGAATCGAGCTCATCCAGATCTCGAAGTTGAAGACCTCGACGAAGCCCTGGACGAATTGATCAATCTGGGAGCTACAGTGATCCGCCCCATCCCAGAAGAAGGGTTCAGATGGGCAGTGTTGCAAGATCCCGAAGGAAACGAGTTCTGTATTTCTGCTGGTTAGCGTAGAACGGAACTAACCGCTGAAGTTGAACTCAAGACCAACGCCTTGTTCCTTCGCCTGGTCGTAAACGAGGGATGCGCAAGAAATGTCCTGAATTGCCAGTCCTACGCTCTTGAAAAGAGTGATTTCATCGTCGCTCTCTCGCCCGGCTATCGTACCGTTGACGACTTCACCAAGTTCGCCGTGAATATCATCAGCTGAATAGACACCTTCTTCAATCGGAATTTGGATATCTCCAGCTTCGTTCAGGCACGCCTGTTTCTGGTCGCACACAACTTTCGACATTTTGATAGTTGCCGTGTCTAGCTCTCGAACGCCAACTGCGTGAGATCCGATTGCGTTGATGTGAGTTCCTGGCTTCCACCATGATCCGTCGACAATTGGTTCCGTCGCCGAAGTAATCAATGTGACAATATCTGACTCTTGAACGAGGCCCTCCGCGCTTTCAGCGACCTGAACATTTACACCGGTAAGTTGAGTGAACTCTTCGGCGAACGCCTGCCGTTGATCAGCGTTGTTCCGTGAGTAGACGAGAATAGTTTCCAGGTCGGCTGCTTCTGCAAGTGCCAGGACCTGCCCACGAGCCATAACGCCAGTACCAAGCACACCGGCAACCTTGGAATCTTTCCTCGCGAGATGACGGGTTGCCACGCCGCCGCCGGCACCGGTACGAATGCCAGTCAAGTAACCACCGTCCATCGCTGCGACAACGACACCGGTCTGGTTGTCTTGCACAAGAATCGTCCCAATCGTCGTTGGCATATCGAACTTGGTCGGGTTGTCCTTGTAAACGGTTACTGCCTTCACCCCAAGTGCGCCACCAGACTTTAGGTAAGCAGGCATGTAGGCGATCCAACCGCCAACTTCGGCATCGGTCATAACCGTTCGGTCAGGCATTTCCGCTGTACCCGCTGACAACTCACCAAACGCGGCCTCCAATACGTCGATCGCCTTCGACATTGGGAGGAGTTGTTGAACATCAGACCGGTTCAGTAGAAGTGCCACGTTTAGCTCCGTTGGTTATTTTCTGGCTTCAAATCGGGCTGGAATTATAGCCGGATGTATCGATCATCCATCGACAATTGCTCGAATTCGTCAGCACTCAACGGAACTTCCGTCTGTACGATTGTTGTAGTCGGAAGAAACTGCGTACTAGGAATTATTGGTGACGAACTCGAAGGATTTGGACCCGTGGCTCGGCGGGGAGAACCCAGCCAAGGCACAAATAGTTAAGCCAGATAGTTCCGAATCGCCAGCACCAGAAGCTGAAAGCGAACCCGAAACAGTAACTTCCGAGCCAGCTGTTCAATCAAACGATCCCGAACCAGGATCCGAAGCTGTATTCATCCCGAGCGAACCGAAGATTATTCGTTCAGCTGCCTCTGAAGAACCAGAGGAAGTCGACTCACTCGACACCTGGCGATTGTTCGTAGCAATTGAACTTCCCAGGAAGCTGAAGCGAACCTTCGCCGATCTCGCAGGTAGCTTTCGACCGCGCGAACACGAACGTGTCCGGTGGATCGAACAGCAAGCCATGCACCTCACGCTCAAATTCCTAGGTGACACTCCCGTTGATGACGTTGAAGCTGTCAAAGCTTCGCTCGCACGAGTTGCGAGCAGCTCCGGAAAATTTTCGATCAAAATCGGTCGAACCGGTTGCTTCCCGTCATTTCGTGATCCACGAATCTGCTGGGTAGGACTGGCTGGCGAGCTTCGACGTCTTGAACAGCTGCAGGGCCGAGTAGAAGGCAGCATGGTCAACCTCGGATTCAAACCCGAAGACCGAATATTCCGCCCCCACGTGACCATAGGCCGTACAAAGGCCGGCGTTCGTGGCAGATTAGCTGAAGATGTTGGAATGTCCTGGAGACATGCTCCCCTGAAAATCACCGGTCAACAATTGCCGGTTGCAGCTATAGCGCTTTACCGCAGTTACCTCGACGGCGAAGAAGAAGAAGCCCGTTACGAGCAGCTCGCCAACTTCGAGCTGGGTTAGATCGTTGTAGCGAACAAACCAAGGCTCCACCGATGATCGAGAGATCCCTTCACACTTCGACTTTGCTCAGCACAGGCTCCAGTCGGTACGCGTCAAATCCACACACTCAAACTAACTACTTCACTAATTACTACCGGCACATATACTTAACCCCCGTCAACAGTTGCGACGGAGACACGTTTCAGTTCAGTGTGCGTCAAGCGAGCCCGGTACGGTGGAAGCGGGTACTAAACACTTCTGAAGCATCACTCCCGAACTGCTCGCTGAACGGAAAGTTTCACTCCAACTAGGCTGAGCCGGATTGGTTGAACGTTACTTCAACCACGATCTTTTCGAAGATTGGTCTGAGTGTCTCGATGTACGAAAGTAGATCGGGAAACCAGGGTGGTACCGCGGTATCGTTTTATTTCAAACGCCCGTCCCTGAATTTGGGACGGGCTATTTTTTTGCCACTTTTTCGTCCCGAACAAAATAAGAACGTTCTTTTCAAGGAAGCAGTAGTGTCGAGTCAGTTCGATCCAGTAGATCCAAAAGTCGATTTCGTCGCCAACGAAGAAGCCATTCTCAAATGGTGGAACGAAAACAATATTTCCACGCGCTACAGGAAACTCAACGAGAACAGCGAAAAGCGCTTCTCGTTCATAGACGGACCTATTACTGCCAACAACCCGATGGGTGTTCACCACGCCTGGGGTCGAACATACAAAGACCTGTTCCTTCGCTTCAGAAACATGCAGGGTTACAAACAGCGCTTCCAGAACGGATTTGATGGTCAGGGCCTGTGGATCGAAGTTGAAGTCGAGAAAGAAAAAGGCTTCAAGTCGAAACGCGACATCGAAGAGTACGGCGTCGACAAGTTCGTGCGTGAGTGCCAGGCGCGTGTTGATCGATTCGCTGACCGAATCACGGAGCAGTCAAAACGCCTTGGTTACTTCATGGACTGGGACAACTCGTACCACACAAAGTCAGACGAAAATAACTACACCATCTGGCATTTTCTCAAGACCTGTGCAGATAACGATTGGATCTATAAGGGTCGAGACGTTATGCCATGGTGCCCGCGTTGTGGGACCGGTCTTTCTCAACACGAGATCGTCACCGAGGGCTACCAGGAAATCACCCACGAGAGCCCGTTCTTAAAGTTCCCGATCATTGATGAGGGGCACGAGAATGAGAACCTTCTCGTATGGACCACCACGCCTTGGACTCTTGCTGCCAATGTTGCCGCAGCAGTAAACCCTGACAACACGTATCTCAAGGTCGAAGACCAGGGATCGATTCTCTACTTCAGCAAAGCGCTATTCGAATCACTAAAGAAGGACAACGTTCTCACGAACGAGGCTCAGATTCTTGGTGAGTTGAAGGGCTCAGAGCTTGTCGGACTCAGATACAGCGGTCCGTTCGATGAACTGCCAGCACAGTCTGAAACCAAAGATCAGCACCGAGTTCTCTCATGGGACGAAGTCGGAGAGACTGAAGGTACAGGAATTGTTCACACAGCTCCGGGTGCAGGTGCGGAAGACTTCCAGTTAGGTAACGACAACGGTCTAACCCCGATTGCTCCCCTGGATCAAAACGGCGTTTACATGGACGGATTTGGACAGTTCACCGGCAAGTCCGCTGCAGACGTAAAAGATCTCGTATTCGAGTCACTGAAAGAAAAAGGACTGCTGGTACGAGTCAACAAGTACACGCACCGATACCCGGTTTGCTGGCGCTGCGGAACCGAGCTTGTTTTCCGACTCGTCGACGAGTGGTTCATCTCGATGGACGAGATTCGACCAAAGATGGTCAAAGCCACGAACGAGATGGATTGGTTCCCTGAGTTCGGTAAAGCTCGAGAACTCGACTGGCTGCGCAATATGCACGACTGGATGATCTCGAAGAAGCGTTACTACGGTTTGGCGCTCCCGATCTACGCGTGTGATTGCGGAAATTTCGATGTAATTGGCTCCGCAGAAGAACTAAAAGAGCGAGCCGTTGAAGGTTGGGATGAATTCGAAAAGAGCGGAGCATCTCCACATCGGCCGTGGATCGACAGTGTAAAGATCGCCTGTTCAGACTGTGGTGAAGAAGTTTCTCGTATCGAGGACGTTGGAAACGCATGGCTGGACGCAGGAATCGTTCCGTTCTCGACCATTGGATACAAATCCGACCCTGATCACTGGAAAGAGTGGTTCCCTGCCGACTGGATTTCAGAAAGCTTCCCTGGCCAGTTCCGAAACTGGTTCTACTCACTGATCGTGATGGCCGCGGTTCTCGAAGACTCCATGCCTTCTCGCCAGGTTTTCTCATACGCGCTTATGCGAGATGAGAACGGCGAGGAAATGCACAAATCAAAGGGCAATGCAATTTGGTTTGAAGACGCGGCCGATCAAATGGGTGTCGACGTTATGCGGTGGGTGTTTAGTCGTCACACACCGGCGAACAACATCAACTTCGGATTCCGTACGGGTGATGAGGTACGTCGGCAGTTCCTGATTCCGTTGTGGAACATCTACTCGTTCTTCGTGACATACGCGAACCTCGACGGTTGGACTCCCGACGATTCGAGCATTCCGCTTGAGTTCGGAGTTGATCAGCCGGGTTACATCAACTGGGCGATGGCTTCCGATGCAGAAAGTTTCTCTGAACTCGATCGCTGGATCCTGTCTGAACTCAATCAGTTGATTGGTCGCATGACCGACAACCTTGAGAATTGGCAACTTCCGTACGCGGCGGGAGCAATGGAGCAGTTCATCGATGACTTGTCGAACTGGTACGTCAGGCGCTCACGACGTCGTTTCTGGAAATCGGAGGGCGACAAGGACAAGTCTGCGGCGTACTCGACGCTCTACACGTGCCTTGTCACACTTTCTCGACTCCTTGCTCCGTTCACTCCGTTTGCTGCGGACATGCTTTACCGCAACTTGGTGGCAGAACGGGTCGAGGGAACTCCAGATTCTGTTCACCTGACTCACTGGCCAAAACCAAACGAGTCGTTGATTGATCAGGATGTGATGAATCGAACACGGCTCGCAATTAGACTCGCTTCACTTGGCCGCTCAGCCCGTGCGCAATCGAAACTCAAAGTTCGACAACCACTCGCCGAATTCGTTGCTGAGGTTCGACACGATTGGGAGCACTTCGCACTCGCCGAAATCGAACCAGTTTTAAAAGAAGAGTTGAACGTTAAAGCAGTTCGAAACGCCTCAGAAATCGGCGGTCTTCTTGGCTTCGATATCAAGCCGAACCTACCGAAGCTTGGACCAAAATACGGCAAGGAAATCGGTGCTATCAGAAACGCGATTGCCGAAGCTGATGCAGCGGAAATAGCTCGGGCATCAGAGGCTGGCGAGATCATCAAAGTAGGTGATTTCGAACTCGAATCAGACGAAGTATTGATTGAACGAGTTGCGCTCGAGAATTACGCTGTGGCGACAGATGCCGGTTACGCAGGTGCTGTTCTTACGGTGGTATCGGATGAGTTGAAGGCGGAGGGTGTTGCTCGCGAAGTGGTTCGCGCAGTTCAAAACCTCCGAAAGTCTTCTGGTCTGGAAATCTCCGACCGCATCAATCTCTGGGTAATCACAACCGAGCCGGTCGCTGACACATTGCGTCCGCACGAGGAGTACATCTCGGGTGAAACACTCGCTGAACATCTTGAATTGGGTGCCGGCGTAAGTGAGGACGCAATCGACTCGTCGACTACCGAATCGGTTCAAGTAGACGACGTGAAAATCACGGTCGCACTGGAAAAGGCATAGGAACCGCCATGAAAGCTCTACTACTCGATCAACCTGGAGTCGTACAGGATCTATACGTTGGAGAACTTCCAACTCCCGAACCTGGAGCAGGAGAAATTCGAGTTGAGGTCCATGCCGTAAGCCTCAATCCGGTCGACTACAAACTTACCGGGCGAGGTAACCCAAACTGGACATTTCCGTTCGTGCTTGGACTCGATGTTGCCGGTGTTGTCGATGCTGTGGGTGAGGGAGTAGTCGAGTTCAAGGTCGGTGACCGAGTTTTCTACCATGGTGATCTCACGAAGCAAGGTGGTTTCGCCGAATACGCGATCACGACAGCACACACCACAGCTGCAATCCCAGACAGTGTTCGGTATGCAGAAGCCGCTGCAATCCCGTGTGCGGGTCTCACAGCCTATGAGGCGGTTGTAAGGCGACTCGATGTACAACCAAATCACATCGTGTGGATGCAAGGCGGCGCTGGTGGCGTTGGCGGGTTCGGTGTCCAGATAAGCAAGAACATCGGTGCAACAGTCATCACAACTGCTTCAGAGCGTAACCACGAATTTGTGAAATCCATTGGCGCTGATCTAGCGATCGACTACAACACCCAGGACGTTGTCCAGGAAATTCTGAACTACACGAACGGATTGGGCGTTGATCGAGTTCTTGGTGCCGTAGATGTTGACACCGCCAACCAAGGAATCGAGGTTCTCAATTTCAGGGGTGGAATCGCTTGTGTAGCAGGGATGCCGACTTTGGATGCATCGACGTTTGCAGGTGCCAAATCAATTCACAACATCGCTTACGGTGGGGCACACACATCAACGAACCACGAAGCACAGGTCGATCTAGCACGAATGGCGACCGAAATGATCGGCCTGGTAGCTGAGAAAAAGATTGACCCGATGATCGAGCAAACTCTGACGCTTGATGAGATCCCGTCAGGCCTCGAACAGCTCCAGTCACGGCACGTCAAAGGCAAGATCGTCGCCGAGATTCGTTAGCACCTAACAACTTTTTGCACTCAAACGGTTGATCTGGCGTGTGCCATCATGACGCATGCCTTCAGTTGGTCCCAACTCGCACGACGCGCCAAATAATTCTCTTTGGCGTGACTCAGACTTTCTAAAATTCTGGGCTTCGCAGTCCGTATCTAATCTCGGACAAATGATGATGGCGATTTCGCTGATCACCATTCTCTTGCTTGAAGCACGCCCCTACCAGATGGCACTACTCGGTGGAGCAACAACAGCATCCGGTCTTATTTCCGTACGAGTTAGAAACTAGCTAATCGAACTTATCTTCGTTGCGAACCGCTCCCGGACCTTCTGCATGATCAGGTTCTTGGGCACCGGTTGGTACAGGATTTGGCATACCGGGTAGCGACGATGTCGTCCGAATACGTTCCAGGCTATGAGAGAGCGATTCATTACGTTCGTTTTGCTCTTTCTCCGCTAGATAGAACGCGTATCTCGAAGTAAGCATCGCTCCTACAAGCAATATGATCGCTGACACGTATACGAAGATCATCAACACAATGATCGTGCTGACACCTCCGTAGATCGAAATTGCCACTCCGCTCATATTTCGGAGGTAGAAGATGAAAATTGCTTTCGATATTTCAAAAGCGATCGCACCTAGGAGCGATGTCAGCCACACGTCGCGGAAGTGCAATTTGGTGTTAGGTAGCCACCAGTAGATCGTCAGGAAAACGGTGAAAGACAGGAATGGTGGAACGAGCAATGCCAATCTCGACCAGAGCTGCTCATCGCTGATCGGAGCATCTGGGAGCCAGATAGCTGACAAATCCTGGATGTATGCCATGGCACCGGTGATAAACACCGAAGCGAAAAGCAACGTAGAAGCTCCGAACATCAAAGCGATGTCCATAACCCGCTCGGTCAGGAAGGGGCGAGTTTTATTGATGCCCCATATGACATTGACGCTCTTTCGGATCGCAGAAAAAACCTGCTGAGAAACCCAGAACAGACCGATTGTTGCGATAACTCCACCAGCAACTCGTCCACGCGAAATGCTCTCGAAAAAGTTGCCAAGGAATTCATCATCCGCTTCAGCCAACACTGGTATCTGCTGACGCAAACCGTCGATCAAACGTGCCTCGAATCCCTCTATACCTAGGACAAGCGAAAACACAGCTATCAGCGCAAGTGAAAGCGGGAACAGCGAGAAGAACGCATAGAACGCGATCGCTGCGGACATGTATGGGCCGTTTTTGCTCAGGAACTCATTGAAGTTGCTGGCAATAAAATTGACCGCGAATACAAGAAATCGAAACATAGGCGCGTATACTCTGCGGGTTCGCCCATCTCAGAGGCAAATGAATTTATAAACCGAATTTGCTCGTTTTGAGTTCAACTTCGGGAATTCGAGATGGCCAAGTCTAAAACTAGCCAAGTTCTCCAGCGCGGAACGCCGCGATGTAGTTCATTGCGAAATCATCGTTCCCTAGCAACAAATCCATTGCCAGTTGAGCCGGTTTCGCGTCCAAATCCATCGTGAGTGAGCGTTCGGCAGAAGTCGTTATCGGATCGATGATTCCTGAATCTGCTCCAGCTTCGATTGCCAGGTACAGGAATACGTCGTTCACGAGCCTGCGCTTCGGAATTCCAAACGACACGTTGCTCATGCCACCGGTAATGTGAATCTCATCACCAAAGTCGGCTCGAATCTGTTTGATCGCATCAAATACGTGCTTCCCGTAGTTTGAATCTACGGCGATCGGGAACATCAAAGGATCGACGAAGATATCTTCTTTTTTCATTCCCTTACTGAGAGCTAACTCAACGATTCTGCCCACATTCTCAACACGCTCTTTGTCGTCCGCAGGCATACCAACTTCGTTGGCAGCTGAAACCACAGCTCTTGCGTCGTGTTTGAGTGCAACGTCAATAGTTTCCGGACGCTCAAGCGCAATCGAGTTGAGCATTGGGCGACCTTGCCTTCTCGAGTAAGCGGACAGACCAACCTCAATGATTTCCGGGTTCGAGGAATCGATGCTTGGAGGAAGCGTTGAGACCGATTCCACAAACTTGACGAGCCACTCCATAGAGGCCTTTTGCTCTTCCAGTCTGTGAGATGACTCATCGACGTTCAGATCTAGATAGTGAGAGCCTGCATTCGTCTGCCTGGCAACCTCGTGCTCGATGTAATAAGTGCCCTGTTTGGCATCGTCTCCGCTCTCGTTTATGCCTTTCCAAATGGCGATCATGAAGTGCTTCAAGTTGCCCTGTTCATAAGGCTGAGTAGTCGTGAAATGCTCAGGAACGTTTACGAAATAAAGTTCACCGTCGACTTTGTATTTGACTGCCTCCGTACCGTCATCGAAAACATGACCTCGTATGCCGCCACGCTTCACTACGCGAGTGGTGTGAATGTTCTCGCCGATAACGACGAACTGATCAGAGGATTCAATGACTTTGGGCATCGTTATTTTTCTCAGTCGAACGGATGAAAAAGGTGGGTTATTGATTATGCAGTCGAAACCTATGAGTTGGGATTATTTTTTCCGTGATGGTCTCGTTTCAAGAATGTATTCATCCACGCCGAGGTATTTCGCAGAGACGCATCCCTGAACACAACCGGTCGCTGGAGCATGGTTTGTTCCTGGTCGTAAGGTTTGAGCCGGTCATATGCCCTCAACCAGATACACTCCTGGTCAAGGACTTCGCACTGACCATCCCTCGTGCCGCCACACGGACCGTTTCGCTGATTCTTCACGCATTGTGACTCAGGACACAAATATCCGACGTCCGGCAATGAGCAGTCACCGCAATCACGGCAGTGATAGACAGGAACTTTCGAGATCTGCTCAAGCGCATGTGCCACGCCGGTCAGTTTTTTGCTCTTTTCTACCTGTGAGTAGATGGCACTACCAGCTTTAAACCCAATAGTGCCTTCAGTGAACACTCGGTCGTGAACGAACTTTCCGATCCTGTATTGCACAGGGCTCTTGATCTTCGCGACGGTCTTTGAAAAACCTTTCTTGGACGCGATGTATTCCCGGTTTAGTTCTTCAGAACTGAGACCCTGATTATCGCCTTGCTCATACAGGTAAAACTCACCCGTTTGAGGGAAGTGGATTTCCTTAGCAAATTCTTTCCAGTCGTTCTCACCATATGAGTCCGCCATTTCGAGAATCCGTTGAATACGTTTGAGCTGTGGTCTACCTGAGATATAAGCCCCTCTGTATCCAAGACCTTTCAATATTGCGATTTGCTTGGCAGCTAGCTCTGAGAAGAAGGCTCGTCCACGGTCTTTGGATCTCGCCTGTTCGTTTGCAATATCCCTCAGCTCATCCGATACCCAAACGCCAGGGATACCCCATCGATTGAAAAATCGTCCCGCTGGAGCGGTCAAAATGAAGACTGAGCCAATCAACGGAACGTTCAGATTGTTGGACCGAACGTAGCGAGCAAGTTCGTCGAGCTTTCGTGAGTCGTAACCAATCTGAGTGATAGCCCATTGAGCACCGGTTCGAACCTTCATCGCCAGCTTCAGGTACTGGGTGACCAACTCACCTTCGTGCTTCTTGAACGGACTGACCGCGCAACCGGCATAAAAGTGAGTACGCTCCAGTCTGTCTTCGCGACCGGCAGAACCCCAAACAGGATTAGGCAATCCTTCGTTCATTTGCCGCATTAGTTCCAGCAATCCAACAGAGTCGAGATCAAATACGGGTTGCGCTTGCCCTTGGAATCCGCCTGTCGGGTAATCTCCCGACAACGCCAAAACGTTGGTGAAACCCTGGCTTCCTAGAGCCCACAACCGACTTTCCACCCCGTTGCGGTTGTAGTCCTTGCAGGACATGTTGATTACAACGTCCCGCCCCCGGAATAGAAGGTCTTGCCCGAGAACCTCCGGTCGAATGTGGGGATTACCGCCGGGATTGTCCGTAAGTGCAACAAAATCGACGCGATCGAACTCGGACAGTGACTTCGCCAGTTCTGCGGTCTTCCGAGATGCCTCAGCCATCAATAAGCCGCGAGACGTTTCGATCTCCACGGCTGTAAGAAATCGATCGCTGTTCTCGAGCATCGATTGAAGGTTTTGTTTTGGCTGTTTTGAACTCATCACACCAAAATCCAGCGATCACTTGGACGAGAATTCCACAAGCAATCAACTGATCTGTATGAGCAATTTATAGTCATCAGATTTTGAGATTGCAGCAGAAGTCGCAATACTGTTTTCGCTCAATCCTTCACACACTATAGTGTTTCGAATGAACCGAGAACGCTCCCAGCGTTAGAATATGGGCACTCTGCATACATCGGAAACGTGTAGCAATTGCAGCGTTTGCGTGTAGATCAACCGCACTAGATGGGATTCTCTCCCCGGTAACGTATGAAAAGTAAGCAGCAAGTAGTAGTTGTAGGTCTTGGTCGTTTCGGCGGTAACGTCGCTCGTACCCTGTACCAGCTTGGTCACGATGTCATGGCAATAGACATCGATGCAGAGCGCGTTCAGTCACTAATGGGTGAAGTGACTTACCCTGTCGCAGGCGATGCGACTCAAGAAGCGGTTCTTCGTGAACTCGGTGTCCACAACTTTGACATCGGGATCGTAGGTATTGGTGCAAATGTGGAAGCCAGCATTATGGTTTCGGTTCTGTTCCAAACTATGAACCTCCCCTACATCGTTGCCCGAGCTCACAGTACTTTGCACGGAAACACCTTGCGTCGACTCGGATGTAACCGTGTCGTTCACGCTGAAGAAGAGATGGGGCATCGTCTTGCCCACAGTCTGTTCAACCCGGATGTAGAGGAATACATGGAGTTGGCAGAAGCCTTCGGAGTCAGCAGGCTGCAAGTCCCTGAACGCTTCACCAACATGACGCTTGATGAAGCAGGTTTTGCAGGTGCTCGGGACAAGTATGGAATTGCTGTTGTAGCCCTCAAACGTGGCAACGACATCACCCTCAGCCCGGATTCTGACGAACGCTTAAGAGCAGGTGACGTACTCGTGGTCGCAGGTCGTGATGAGTACGTGAGCCGGATTACCAGCTAGCGATTAACAAGACAGAAGGCTTATGGCATTCAATCGTGTGCTCGCAGTAGTAACCGACGATCCTTCCGACATCAACACGGTGTCGCGTGCAGCTGACATTGTTAGGGACGAGCGTGGTCTTCTATTCATCGTGTACGTGATACAGATTGACCGTTCACTGCCTCTCGATTCAGAAATCGAAGACCAGATCGCCCGGGGAGAACAGGTACTTCACCGTTCGGAGAGATTAGCTCGGTTGCCACGAGGTGAAGTCGACACCCAGTTGCTCCAGGCACGAGAACTAGGTCCCGCCGTTGTACACGAGGCGATAGTTCGTGATACTGATGCAATCGTGATTGGAACGTCGTACCCGACCGAATTCGGACTCTTTTCACTTGGTAACGACATCCCGTACATCCTTGAACATGCTCCGTGTGATGTGATCTTATGGCGTGAGCGCAGCGAAGCGGTGACTCCTGTGTCCCGCTCGCAACGGAACGGTAGATCGTTAATTTGAACACTACGCAAGAATCAACAGAAGGCACTGATCGATGAACGCAATCATCGTTGGGTCTGGCAATGTTGGATCGAGGTTATCGCGTCAGCTCACCGACCGTGGACACCAGGTGGTCGTGCTCGACATCAATGCTGATGCCCTGCGCAACCTGCCAAGGGGACGCGTCGACTCCGGGATCATTCAAGTGTTGGTCAGAGATGGTTCTCTTTCATCCTCCCTGGTTGAAGCCGGTATTACGAATGCAGAAGCTCTAGTCGCAGCAACTGGTATTGACCCTTTGAACGGATTGATCGCTCAAAAAGCCAAAGAAATGTTCAATGTCGCCAAGGTAGTTACGGCGGTCAAAGACACTGCACTTCACTCCATGTATGAATCGATGGGAATCGAAACGGTAAAGAGATCTGAATCGGTAGCAGGACAATTGATGCAATCGATAACCGGGGAGCAGGATTAGCTGTGTATCTCGTAATCGCAGGGGGAGGTCGAGTTGGCGCCCCGCTCGCATCATCGCTCGTCAGTGAAGGCCATGAGGTTTTTATCCTCGACAAAGAGGAATCCGCAGTCGATGCAATTCAACGCGAACTGGGAATGGTTGCGTCGGTAGGCGATGCAACGGTACTACGCTCACTCAATGACGCGGGAACAGCCAGGGCAGCAGCGTTCATAGCAGTGACCGACTCCGACGCAGACAATCTCGCTGCCTGCCAACTGGCTCGAAGCAACTTCGATGTCCCGAAAACTATCGCAACTGTTCGCGATCCTGAAAACGCTGAGCTATTCGAACGAGTAGGAATTGACCTTGTGGTCAGTACCACGGACCTAGTACTCGCAAACCTCGCAACCGCTCTACCAGCTCACCCGTTGATTCGTTTGATGCCCCTCGCAGACCGGACAGAGGAACTTGTAACGCTGAAAATCCCTGAAGCAGGCATTACCGTGGGAAGGAAACTCTCTGAAGTAACACTTCCATACGGAGCAAGTATTGTCTTGTTGATAAATTCCGAAGGCCGACGAAAGAATTTGGGCGAAGATCCGGAAATACAAGCCGAAGACGAAGTTGTGGCGCTTTCACCCACAAACACCACGGATGAGCTCTGGGAAGTACTCACAGAACTGAGATAAAAGATGTCAAAGAAGATCGCATTCCTTGGTCCAGAAGGCACTTACACCGATGAAGCGGCATATTTTTACGCTCCTGAGGGTGATCGGGTTCCTTACGCCACTCTCAGCCAAATAACCCAGGCTGTGGAATCTGGCGAGGTCGAAGAAGCGGTGGTTCCAATCGAGAATTCTCTTGCCGGAACAATCATCGAAATTGTCGATTTCCTCCTCAACTCCAAGAAAACCCAAATCAAAGATGAAATTCTTTTACCAATTGATCACTGCTTGATTGCTAGGCCCGGAGTTTCGATTAGCGACATCCGGGTTGTGAAGTCGAAACAGGAAGCGTTAGACCAGTGCCGAGTATTCCTGTCGAACGAACTCAGGTTTGCCGAGCAACTGGCAACCACCAGCACGGCAGCCGCAGTTACAAATTTGAAAGACGACGACGACCGTAGCGCTGCAATTGGCCCTCGCCGGTCAGCAGAAATCGCAGGATTGCCGATACTTGCAGCAGGGATTCAGGATCGCCAAAACAACGTTACGCGATTCGCAGTTCTAACGTCATCAGGTGAAGCACCAAAGAATTCCAACAAGACTTCTGTTGCTTTCGATTTCGGAAGCCCCGATGCGCCAGGGTTGGTCTATGGTGCCCTCCGACCGTTCGCAGATCGGCAAATCAACCTGACGAAAATTGAGTCACGCCCAACCGGCAAAGGCATGGGCAACTACATCTTCCTGCTCGATTTCGATGGACGTATTGATGACCCGAACGTTCAGGAGGCGATCAGCGAGTTGAAGCAGTTCACCTCAACGTTCAAAGTGCTTGGAACTTACCCGAGAGCGCAGGGGCTAGCGGTTCGTTAGAGCGATTCGTCGTCTAGATCGAGATCTTCGAAATCGTCATCGGCACGTGTCATCGACGCAGCGCGGCGTCCTTCGTTGGCAGCAGCAGCCATTCGCTCACGTGTCGCGGAAGTAAGTTCGTCGGCCTTGTCTCGCCATTCTCGGCTCTGATCAAGAATATAGGCACGAGTTTCTTCACCAGACTTTGGAGCGAAAATCATCCCCGCGACGAATCCAGCAATTCCACCAATCAGGAATCCCTGGAAAAATCCGCCACCGCTATCGCTGTCTGCCATAGATATCGCTCTCGTTGAAGTTTATGAACCGTCGTTTCGGGTCTTTTTTGCACCAAACAACCTGGTGACACCTGTGAATCCAGCAATCGCCGTCAGTGCGTTCGCTACAGGCTGCAAAGTATCGACAGCTTCTTCGACCGACCGTCGAGCAGATGCGACTTTGCCGAAAGTTGATTCGACTTCGTCTGCAGCGTTCTCGACTTTGTCCATCAGGCGATTGATGCGTCCGTACGTGCGCAAGAACAGTGCAGATCCAAACACTATGGCGATGAGAGCCACGAGCAGAAACACGATCACAACTAGATCGCGTATTTCGGCCAGTGCCTGTGAAGTTTCCATCAACTGTCCTTTGAATCGAGGAACAGTTCAATCGTAACAGCGCCCCGCACTGGCAACAACATTTACTCAGTATATTCTTATTATGTATTTGCTAGTTATTGATTAGCAGGCCTGGTTGACACTTGCGGCAGTACGACGTTTCTTTCCGATTAGTACGTATCTCGGTGATCTTCGAACCACACCTTGGGCACTGTTCATTTTTTCTACCATGAACTCTGAGATGCTCCCGGTGCTTCTTGTGGATCGAATCACCGACAATTGAGCGCAGCAATTTCGTTGCGTTAGCAGTGACCGTATACACCGAGTGATGCAGCCGCACCAACTCATCGTCCGAAAGCCGGCCAACTTTCTTGAACGGGTAGATGCTCGCGTCATGCAGGATCTCGTCAGCGTAGGCATTCCCTATTCCGGACACTAACTGCCCACGTGTAAGCACACCTTTGACTTCACCTCTGAACGGCTTGAGTCCAAGTTTGAATTCATCCAGTTCCATAGGATTATCCAGAACGTCTGGACCTTGATTCTCTAGTCGAACTATTTCCTCTCGTTGCAATGGTTCCAGGTAGTACACCTGCCCCATCTTCTTCTGGTCGAAATATCTGAGCTGCACTCCAGAATCGAGATCAAATGTAAGAATCACAGAGGCAAGCATCTTTTCCGATGGCTCGCTCAACCTCAGTCCGCCGGTTAGCATAGGGCTGACCACAAGTAGTCGCTCGCCAGACAACTCGAATATGAGTAGCTTGCCCTTGCGAGCTATCGAATTGATCGTCCTGCCAGCAATATCACCGCTGAACCCTGCACCGGTCATATTCCGAAGCACGAGAGGTTTACGCTCTTCGGCCTTGAGAATCTTTCGGTCGACAACGCACCGCACCAGATATTCCTTCACAACTTGAAGGTCCGGTGCTTCTGGCATGTTGAACTACGTCTACTCGAGGAAGTCGCGAAGCTTCTTAGATCGCGTCGGGTGTCGTAGTTTCCTGAGCGCCTTGGCTTCGATCTGTCGGATTCGTTCCCTGGTTACACCAAACTCCATACCGACTTCCTCGAGAGTCCTGCTTCTTCCGTCCTCGATACCGAATCGCAACTCGAGAACCCGGCGTTCACGTTGACTGATTGAAGCCAGTACATCATCAACCTGCTCTTTCAGAAGTTTCTGAGAAGCAGCGTCTACTGGTGCCTGGGTGTTGTTGTCAGGAATGAAATCGCCAAGAGCAGAATCTTCTTCTTCGCCGATTGGAGTCTCAAGCGAAACAGGCTCTTGAGAAATTTTCAGGATCTCTCGAACTCGATCGGCGGGCATTTCCATTTCCCGTCCGATCTCTTCGGAAGTTGGCTCGCGTCCATATTCCTGAACCAGTCGACGACTTACCCGCAACAGCTTGTTGATCGTCTCGACCATGTGAACTGGAATTCGAATTGTTCGAGCCTGGTCAGCAATAGATCGAGTGATTGCCTGCCTAATCCACCATGTTGCGTACGTGCTGAACTTGTAGCCCTTGCGATAATCAAATTTTTCGACCGCACGGATGAGCCCGATATTTCCTTCCTGGATCAAATCCAGCAGGTTCATACCTCGACCCATGTACTTCTTGGCAACTGAAACAACCAGTCGAAGGTTTGCCTCGGCAAGATGTCGCTCGGAGCGTTCGCCCTCGCCGCGAATCTTCGAAAAATGAGCTCCAAGCAGGAATTCGTACACGACAAGTTGCTGAATGTACTCGTCAGACTCAACGTTCTTTGAGAGTGAACTCAATTTTGGGTCGTCATCAAGAGCATCAAGCGTTTCAGGTGCCATTAGAGCCGACGTGATCGAAAGCTCACGAACCATGTCTTGCGCTTGTTCTGTCTCGCAGTTGAAAGCATCAGACAAGAATGCGAGCAATTCCTCGTTGTGAGGCCCGTCGATCAATTCTCTGAATTCGGGGACACCAAGCACCGTTCCAAGAGTCGTGTCTTTCGGGAGTCCCAAATAGCTCGCAATGGCTTGTGCAGTCTCGTGCTGGGCACCAAGACGAGTCAGAAGCTCAAGTGTCGTATCTGCAGCAGATGGCATTCGACCGGTCTTGGCGGCCATCTCGGATTGAACATCTGAAAGACGAATGGATATTTCCATTCCACGCGCCAGGAAACGTTCGTCCTGAGCGGTAAGAAGATCTACACGTCCGATTTCGCGCAGGTACATGCGAACCGGGTCATCAGAAATTTCGGACTGCTCAACAAGGGCATTGAAGTTCAGCGAACCGAAACCGTCAGCTTCTCGCGAACCCCAGTTATCCAGCTCGGAAATGCTTGTGGCAATAGCCGTGGAACGCAGCATTGCAGGAGCAACACGCTCGTCGGTGTTGTCATCATCCAACTCATCCCCGTCCAGGTCCTTCTTGCTCGCAGAAAGCAACAACCCTCCTGAAGTAGAAAGATCCTGAAGTTGTTCTTCGTTGTCTGGCGTTTGAGAAGATCGTGCCATTTATGCCCGTCCCGTCATTACGTTGCGAAGATTTTCGTTCGGATGAAGTGACCGATCGACTAGTTCCTTAGTTTCCTCACCTTCAGACTGCTTCAACTGTTCAGTTTGCAATCGTTTGATTTGCCTGAAATGACGTTCCTTCAAGCGGGATACACATTGTCCTACATCGTCGATGAACATTTGTTGGTCTGACGGAGGTAGTTCACGATTTGCAAGAAGATGAACCTTTTCCGTTAATTCATCTCCGAGTTGTTCCGAAATTTCATCGAGTGTAGTTGAGGATTTCCACGCCGTAAACAAAGCGCGATTGTCCGACTCATGAATGTACTCATCTGGCATTGCAACGACATGGTCACGCAAATCATCTCGCTGCAGTATGAGAGCAAGTAGATGTTCCTCGAGTCGATCTCCAGTGGTCTCGTCGATTACGCGCCCGGCTTGCTGTGACGATATTCGTTGAGCATTACCGTTTCGAGTTCGATTTACCCCGCGACGTCGCCAGGCATTCCTTCGCCTTGGCGGTTCAACGAGGGTTTTCAGTCGCTGCTCAGTAATTCCTGCCACTTTGGCAACCGCTGACCAGTACCGATCGCGGTCGTAATCGTTACTCACATTGAATATCAGCGGTGCAATCTCGTTGGCAAACGCTGCAATGCCTTCACCAGATTCAAGGTTATGAAGCTTTGACTTAGCAGCAATCAAGTACTGCAAAAGGGGTTCTGCATCGTTCAGCGACGCACGCCAGCTGTCTGCATCTGAACGGATAGCTTCATCTGGGTCTTTTCCGCCATCAGGACGGGCAACTCGGACATCCAGGTTCTTGCGTCGTCCCGATGCCAGTTCTGAACTAACACCTTCAAGTGCCCTCAAAGTAGCGGCTTCACCTGCTGCATCCGAGTCCAAGCAAAGAACAATCCTGCCTTCGCCACCCGACGTTGCGTACCTGGCGAGCGTATCTAGTTGCTGACCGGTCACCGCAGTTCCCATAGATGCCACCACATTCTGGAATCCGTGCTCCTGAGCGGTGATCACATCCATATAACCTTCAACCACGATGGCTTCATTTTGGGTTCGAATTGCCTCTGTAGCCCAGTTCAGACCGTAAAGAACGTTCGATTTTTCAAATAACTGGGTCTGAGCTGTATTCAGATATTTTGGCTCCGACCCATCCAGAGTCCGAGCACCAAACCCAATAATCCGGTCTCGCGCATCTCTGATCTCGATCGTTAAACGACCTCGGAACATGTCCTGCCATGATCCATCGTCTTTGCGAGTAATCAGACCAGCATCCCGGGCTGCCCTCGCCTGGACATTCTGTGTTCTCAAATGCCCTGCAAGTGTTTCGATTCCACTTGGAGCCAGACCAAGCCCACGACGTTCTGCCACGAGCATGTCGATACCACGATCAGCCAGATATTCACGTGCCGATTCGCCTGCGGGTGAACCCAATCGTGACTTGTAGTACTTAGCGGCAACTTCGTTGGCGGCGACCAGTCCCTCTACCGGTTTTGCCTTCGGTTCGTTCTTCCGTTCCTCGACTTTGATTCCAGCACGAGCGGCAAGCTGGTTTACAGCCTCCGTAAACGACATGTTCTCGCGTTTCATCAAGAACGAGATAACGTCTCCACCTTCGGCGCATGAACCAAAGCAGTGCCAGTTGCCGGTTTCCGGGTATATGACGAAGGACGGGGTTCGTTCAGAGTGGAATGGACAGAGCGCTTTTGGTTGGCGCGACGAAGTATCCAGGTCGACGTAATCTGAAATGACCTGAACGATATCTGACCGGTTTTTTACCTCGTCGACTAGCGCCATATCTGTGAAACTCGGGGCATCCTAAAAGGATGCGGTCTAGAAATCCCAGGGTCGATGTCACTCGTTCACGACCACACGGATTCGGATAGGCGAACGGTACACCGAGTATAAGGGCGATCATTTCCCCGTGGGATTTTTCCGGGGGTATTTTTTGGTGACTTTTAGATGCGACCCTGAAATACGCCAGCACTAAGACCGGGGCGAATTTCTTCTGCCTTGAGCAACGCGTAGTTGTCGGTCATTCCGCAAACGTAGTCGGCAGCAGATCGGTCGATCGAACCAGAAAGTTCACGAATCCAGGCAGGTATTTCATCCGGGTTACGTGTGAAATGTTCGAACAACACTCCAACGATCGCGGCTGCTTTTCTACCTTCGACTGAGTTGCTGATCGGGTGGTAGAAACGCTCGAACATAAACACTCGAAGATCCGTGACGATCTTTCCTAACTCACCTGACATCCGAATCCACGGTGTTTCACCCTCAGGGAGATCAACTTCACCAGTGCAGTCCCATGATGACTCGATCACGTCTTTGACCACGGCGTCGATTCGTTGAGAGTGCCGAAATCCAAGTGCGTCTATGGCGTCGCTCGGCAGCTCGTCAACGGTAAAAAAATCAGAACGCAGGGCATCTTGAATGTCGTGAGCAAGGTACGCCAGGGCATCAGAAATTCGGACAATTTGTGCTTCGAGAGTCAGATTCTCGACAGCTTCTTTTGAAAGGAATTTTCCTTCTGGCTTTGAGTGATTTCGAATTCCGTCAACTACGTGCTCAGTGAGGTTGAGTCCCTTGCCGTCTTTTTCAAGTTGAGTGATAAGACGGACAGAGTGTCGACTGTGATGGAATCCATCCGTCAAGACCTGGTTTAAAACGCTCTCACCTATATGTCCGAATGGGGTGTGACCAAGATCGTGGCCAAGCCCGATAGCTTCGACTAGATCCTCGTTCAGATTCAGCCCACGGGCGATCGAACGACCAACCTGCGCCACTTCGATCACGTGTGTCAGGCGGGTCGTGAAATGGTCACCTTGTGGAGCAACGAATACCTGGCTTTTGTGCTTAAGACGTCGAAATGAGTTGGTGTGAATCACCCGGTCCCGGTCTCGTTGGAACGCCGTTCGAGTTGGAGCAGGTTCCTCATCAATCGCTCGAACCGCGTCGATAGATTTCGACGCGAACGGGGACAGCATCTTTTCACGATCTTCCAGTCGTATTCGGATGCTATGTAGGTCGGGTTTTGTCTTCTCGGGAGTTGCTGCCATCGGCTTAAAAACTATATTCGAGCCAGATTGTTATGTGGCATCCAACTCAGGGTTTTCGTGGAGCATTCTGACCGACTTCTGAGTGACAAAAATCAACGAAATCATCGTGAGCAGAATAATTGGCCCGACCAGCATGCCGGTCTTAATGCCGAACAGGTCCGCCAGTGTTCCGGTCCACAATCCTCCAAGCAATCCAACACTCTGAGAGATGGCGAAAACGCCCATCACTCGACCTCGAATGTCTTCAGGAACTCTCAGTTGTACCGCCACTACTGCTGAAATATTGAAAAACCCGTTCCCAAAGTGGGCTATGAGCGCGAGAGCCATTCCGAGAGCGAGTATGGGAGAAACCGAAACGGCAAGCATCACTGATGAGAACAAAGCAGCAGCGGCAAGAGTGACACGACCATAGTGCTTGCCTAGAGATAACCGCCCGGCAACAAGGATGCCTGTAAACGCCCCTACTCCTGCCGACGAGAACACAAACCCTACTTCACGTTCACCACCTCCAAATCGGTCAACGTACGCAGGTAGAACACCAATCCAACCGAAGCCCATCAACATGTTCGAAAACACAAGAATTGCCAACACGAGCAGCACTCGGTGAGAGCGAATGAAAACAAATCCTGTGGTCAATTCCTTGAGAACACTTCGTTGGCGATCAATCGTCCCACGACCTGGCAGGACAAGAGTCACCAAGAACATCGAGAACCAGCCGATTGCTGCGACGAAAAAACCTATCGAAGTATTTGTGACAGCGATTAAAAGCCCACCTAAAGTGGGTGCAACGATCGACGCCGATGCGAGCAATGAGCCATTTATCGTGACAGCGCTTTTCAACGCAGAACTCGGGACGAGAGATGGAAAGTACGCCTGACGAGCGGGAGGGTCTGCGCCAGATATCAGCCCGGTCAAAATTGCGATAACGAACACGTGCCACGGTCGAACCACGTTAGTTGCATCAAGAACCCCAAGCACGATCAGGAGCGCAGCGCCTACCAGTGACGTAAATGACAATAAGTTCTTTGCTTCGAATCGATCCGCCATCACCCCACCGAAAACATTGATGAGCATCATTGGTAGTGCCGAGGCCGCGGCGACCACGCCGAGACTGAGCGTCGAGCCGGTAAGATCCCAAATCAGAAGCGCCTGTGCGACCGCCCCGAGCCGTAGGGCGTTCATTGCAAGCGAGGTTCCAAGGAAGTAGATCCTGAATTTTGGAACCTTGAGGGCGCTGGAAGTGGTCAATGCTTAGCTCTCAGCGAGTCGGCGTCCATCAAGGTTGCGTACGACAGGTTGAGTTACGGCAACAAGTACGAAAATAGCGGCAAGGATGCTTGAACCAACTACGACAGCTATGCGTTCATCGTAAATCGATGCCACAAATCCACCCATCATTCCACCCAGAGGGATGAGACTGAACGTAATTGTGTAAATGCCCATTACCCGACCGCGCATTTGCTCAGGCACCCGCAACTGAAGCACAGTCATGGCAATCACAAAGTAAATCGTGTTTGCCAGCCCTGCGAAATACAGGAATACCAGGCCAAGACTAAATATCCCGGTATACGCAAACGTGGCGATCAGCACCGTGAAGCTCAGTGAGCCGAAGATCATGATGAGTCCGACTCTCGGATGGTTACGAACTCGCCCTACGATGAATGTACCAGTGAGAGCTCCTAGCCCAAGTGCAGAGAGCATGATTCCGAATCCGTCGGCATCTCTGCCTAATCGTTGAGCAAACAGCGGCATCAACTGCAGGTACTGCATGCCAAAGAAATGCGTGCAATAGGTGAGGCCTATCAACAGAACAAAGTCTCTGCGTCCGAGGATGAACAGAATCCCCTCTTTCATGTCTCGAACAACGTTTCTCTGGGTGGATGGAGCCGGGGTCGAAAGACGAATCGAAATAATCACCACCAACATACTCAGCCAACCGAGCACACCAACGTAGAACACTAACTCAGTGCCACCGTAGGTAATAAGCAGACCACCCAGAATCGGGGTGACCAGTCGACTGAATTGCCACATTACTGAACCAAGTGCGACTGCGCTCATCATGTGATGTTTGTCGATCAGTAACGGAAAATACGAACTTCGCACAGGTCCGTCAAAGCCCATCACCAGACCATGAATCGAGGCAATTACAACGACGTGCCAGATTTGGACCACGCCTGTTGAGTCAAGAATCGCAAGTACCAGCAAAAGAGCCGTCGAGGCGACTGACACCCCGATCATCAACAGTCGGCGATCAAACCTGTCAGCAAGTACACCGCCGAACAAAGTGACGATGATGGTCGGGATCGAAGTTGCGGCTCCGAGGTAGCCCAGTGAGAGTGCCGAACCACCCAGTCCGTCTACGATCAGCCATTGCTGCGCCATTTGGGCGATCTGAATTGCACCAACAGAAGCCAGGGATCCGAGCCAGTAACGACGATAGACAGGGTTGGAGAGTGCTCCGAGTTTTACGATAAGGCGTTGCTTAAGAACAGAGGAGGACTGGGAGTCAGATTGTGGTTGCAAAAGCTACGTGGCGCCTTGAGGAGAGTTACTGGCAGGCGGGCATATTACGCCCGATAAATGCCTGTAGCCAGCACCGGTTACTCGACAGTGACCGTTTTCGCCAGATTGCGTGGCTTATCCGGATCTCGACCAAGGGCGAGCGCCGTGTGATAAGCAAGCATTTGTAACGGAATAAGTGTGGCAAATGGCTGAAGTAGCTCCGGGCATTCCGGCACATATAGAACGTGATCGGCGACACGGTCGATAACAGTGTCCCCCGTTGTTGCCAAAGCCAGTACTTCACCACCACGCGCTTTGACTTCCGAGATGTTTGACACCATCTTTTCGTTGAGTCCGTTCTGGGGCGCACAAACTACCGTTGCCATGTCTGGGCCGAGTAGTGCGTTGACCCCATGCTTCATTTCGCCAGCCGCGTACCCTTCTGCGTGAATGTAGGCCAGCTCTTTCATCTTGAGAGCGCCTTCCATTGCGATCGGTAGTTGGGCAGCTCGGCCGAGATAGAGCAAATCATCAAAATCGCAAAGCCAACTTGAAAGCTCTTTGATCTGCTCTTCAAGGTCGAGAACATTTGCCACTAGCGCTGGAAGTTCTGCTAGATTTTGTACATACCCAGCTTCTTCTTCTCGAGATATCTCGCCACGCGCTTTCGCCAGCACGATCGCAAGTTGAAGCAGGACCGTCATACTTCCGACGAGCGTTTTGGTTGAGGCAACTCCTATTTCCTGTCCAACTCTTACCGGAAGCGTGAAATTGGCAACTCGAGTCGCCTGCGTGCCTTCAGCTTCGAGAACAACCGCTTGCGGACAGCCGGCTTCGCGAGCCGATTCCATTGCTGCAAGAGTGTCGGCCGTTTCACCAGACTGTGTAATCGCGATCACAAGAGTGTTTTTGTCGAGTACAGGATTCCTGTACCGCAGCTCCGAGGAGTTTTCTGCGGTTGTTGGAATGCGAGCAAGTGACTCAATGACCTGCGCACCGAACATGGCGGCATGAAGCGAAGTGCCCATCCCGGTAAGCACCACACGGTTTAGTTTCAGGATTGCGGCTTCACTAAGACCAAATTCTGGAAGTGTCTGTTGAGATCTCGTGAAATCAGCTCGTCCACGAAGAGAACCATGGACAGCATCTGGTTGCTCGGCTATCTCCTTCGACATGAAGTGGGGATGATTCCCCTTCTGAGCAGCTTCAAAATCCTGGTTTAGCTGAACTGCAGTCTTCGAGACTTCATTTCCGTCTAGATCAAATATCGACAACGTTCCCTTGTTGATTTCGATCACTTCACCCGGTTCGAGGTACACAACTTCTGATACGTGAGGTAGAAGTGCTATCGGATCTGATGCCATTACCGACACGCCATCCCCAGTGCCGGCAACAATCCCACCAGCGTTACCGACCCTGAGTCCTACGATCTGCCCCGGTTCCTTGCTGGAAACAGCTACGATCGCCGTGTTTCCTCGAATAATTCTGGCAGTTTCCAGAACTGCTTCTCTCAATGAACGACCTTCAGAAACTGCTTCGCCAACATAGTGAGCAATTACTTCAGAATCAGTTTCAGAAGAAAACTCGACACCTCGACTGGCCAAGCTGTCTTTCAGCTCGATGTAATTCTCGACAATCCCGTTGTGGGCGATCGAAACGTTGCCGTCGCTCGACTGATGAGGGTGAGAGTTTTGATCGTTTACCTCACCGTGAGTGGCCCATCGCGTATGCCCAATCCCACAATTGCCCTCAAGTTGGGAGTCAGTCGCGGTTTTTGAAAGATTCGAAAGTGAAGCCTTGTGATCGCCGTGCTTGATCGTGCGAATGGCGTCCGTTTCGTCGATTACTGATATTCCAGCAGAGTCGTAGCCGCGGTATTCAACCGCTTTCAATCCTGCGAGCAAGTGCGGAACGGCACTTTCGTCACCTGAATAGGCAAATATTCCGCACATTAATTGGACCTTCCAATTTCTGGCACGTGCTCAGAAGTCACTACGAACTCTTTATCGGCAGTATCAGTGTAGTGCCCCCATTTGTCTTCAGGCATCAATCGAGCAATCCGAATCATTATTTCTTCGGTCACCCTCGCGATACCCGCCCTGGAAGGTCGCTCGCATTTTTCGTTCACCTTGAAAGGCTTGCCGATCCTGAGCGTCATGTCAGCGGTCGGTTTGAATACTCGCATCACATTTTGCAGATTCTCAGAACCCGTCAATGCGAACGGCACTACCGGCACACCCGTCGTTATCGCCAACAAAGCAACGCCAGGTTGACCTCGCAACAGTCCACCTTCTTTGCTACGAGTTCCCTCAGGAAACATGATCGCAATACGGTCTTCGTTAACTAATTTGTTAGTAATCCAGTTCAATGCACGCATATCCGCACTTCTACGGTCCACTGGATACGCCCCGTACGAGCGAAGGAGAAATGACGCTGGCGGAACTTTAAACAGCTCCTTTTTGGCAAGAAATACCGGCGGCTTTGGGACCACCGAAGCAACAATTGCAGGGTCCAGGTTCGACAGGTGATTGGGAGCAACAAGCAGCGGACCATCGGAAGGTAGGTTTTCTTTCCCTTCGATCTTGAAATCGGAAAACCATTTGAGGGTGGTCCTGAATCCGAAGTTACATGGTCTAAAAAGCCACTGCTTCAAGACATCATCTCCGTGGCGAGTTCCATCACCCTGGCAACCACTTCCTCCAGGCTCATGTCGTCGGTTTCAATGACGTCAGCATCGTCCGCGGGGCGGAGAGGCGAGTCCGTTCTCAAAGTGTCGACCTTGTCACGTTGTTCGATTGATGCAAGGATTTCGTTGAACTCAACCTGTTCTCCCGCCGATCCGAACTCCTCGAATCGCCTCTTTGCACGTGTTGCGGCAGAAGCGGTTAGGAAAATCTTGATTGGGCTGTCAGGTACCACAACCGTGCCGATATCCCGCCCGACCATCACAATTCCACCGTTTCCCGCCATTTTTTTCTGCTCGGCAACCATTATTTCCCTGATTCTTGGAATCGCCGAAACGGTAGAAACTGAGCTGTCTATCTCAACAGTGTGCAAATGGTCAGTTAGATCAGTTCCGTCAACCGAAATCGTGGATTGTCCTTCTGAATTGACACCCACATCTATCGACGATGATTCGACCACAGAAATAATCGAGTCTTGCTCATTCAGATTTGCTTCTGCCTCTAGAGCAATCCAAGTTGCGACGCGGTACATGAGGCCCGTATCGAGAAATTTATATCCAAGACGGTCAGCGACCATTTTTCCAACGCTCGTTTTGCCTGATCCGGCAGGACCATCAATGGCTATTGTTGGAACGTCAGCTGTCATATTTACCCAGGTTAGTTAGTTGCGCGAAACAGTTCGGAGTCATCTGATGAGCACCTGACTAGAACTCCGTCTTGATGCATAGCTTAATTACGTACTGCTAGAATCCCGTTCACCCGAAAAATACGAGTTATTACCGATTTAGTAACACTAGACGAGTGATATTCACTTATAAATCGTGTGATTCGTACGGCTTAGTGGAGAGCTTATAAATATGAACGTACTCGATTGGGTACTCGTAGCTGCAATCGTCATTGGCGCGCTTTGGGGCTACAAAACCGGACTCGTGAACGCGGTTGTAAACGCCGTCGTTATCTACGTCGGATTGTTCCTCAGCGGATTGTTCGCTGGCAGGGTGCTTGCAACAATCTGGGACGGTGTTGAAAGCGAAGCACTCTCCACTGCAATTGGGTACGTGATCATCTTTGTCGGTGTGTTTATCGCCGGACGAATTGTCGCTGGGATCATCAAGCGAGCTCTCAAAGTCACCATGCTCGGCTGGACCGACAGTCTCGGTGGACTGGTCATTGGTCTGGTCGCCGGTGTATTGATTGCCGGCGGAATCACCACAGTGCTCGCTCGATACTCGTTCGTTGAGAACGAAGCATCTGCAGCATCTGAGATATCCGTGAACGACATCGTTACTGACGGAATTCAGGGACTCCAGGACGAAATCACCGGACGAACCATAGCTTACGCTGAAAATCTCGGACGTGAGAATGGTCGTACGTGGTTGGTAGAGTCTCAGCTGGTTCCAACGTTGTTGAACCTTCGAAGTTTCGTAATTGACTATGCCCCAGAAGAGTTTGGGCTTGCGCTCGACCGGTTGGAGCAGGCAATTGATCATGATGACGCTTAACGAGTAACTAACGCGGCTGGAATGCCGCAACTGCTATGAGGCGGTATGAGCGATAGCACCCGAGCACCAGTACTGGTGCTCAATCAGAACTACCAACCGCTCAATATCTGCGACATTCGCAGGGCAGTTAAGCTCGTGGGTAAAGGCAAAGCTGAATCTCTGCACGAGTCGGGTGACTACGTTCACACTGTGAGCGACATTTTCGAGAAGCCGGAAGTCATTCGACTCGTCTACATGGTGAAGCGCCCTGTGCAGCGAAGAAAAATGTCTCGGTACGAGGTTTTTTCGAGAGACAATTTTTCCTGCCAGTACTGTGGATCCCGCCCGAAAGATATGACCATCGACCATGTTGAACCGCGCTGCAAAGGCGGAGAGTTCACCTGGACGAATGTGGTTAGCGCCTGTAAGCCGTGCAACCACCGCAAAGCCGGACGCACCCCTCTAGAAGCTGGAATGAAGCTTCGTAACAAGCCTTACGAGCCACGACCGAACCCGTATTCGTTCCTGAAATTGAGTTCACTGAAGGACACATGGCTCCCGTACGTGCCGTGGATGGCTCCAGACTCCAGCCCGGCTGCGATGAACGGAATGGTTATGGCGGCGGGCGACTAGCTACTCGTCGTCGTTAAATTTGAGCGCTGGTACGCCTGACGGATCTACCCACGGCATATCGAGCATCATTACCTCAAATGTGAGTTGTGCCGCTGCGTTTGCAACGAGTGCTTTCTTCGTGTCCTGAATGACGCGCACAGCCTGTGCAACCTGAGTTTTTTTGAGCGGCTTTGCTATTTGCCTTAACAACTCCGACCATTCGAGGTTGACGACACTTTCGCCTACGCCGTGACTGATCATAGCGACGTCTCGCCACCACTCTAACCAGCGATCCATCTCAAGCAGCACTTCTTCACGGTTTCGCCTGAACTGTCCACCTGTTTGGCGGGCGTATCTAAACCGTTCTTCGACGTTCCCTACTGTCACTTCAGCAAATCGAAGTACAGCCTGGTTGTGGGCGTCGAGGATTGTTGAATCATTAACCGCATCGATTGCCCATCCCGGTCTTCCGGCTGAAAGTCGAGCGATCTTGTCTGCTAACTCAGGTTCAACTTCGTATCTTTCGATCAGAGAACTGGCGATGACTTCCGACGTCGCTGGTCTCAGTTCTATCCGTTGACACCTCGATACGATAGTTTCGGGTAGTTGGTCGGGCGACTGGCACGTGAGTATGAGCACCGTGTCATCGGAAGGTTCTTCGAGAGTTTTGAGAATGGCGTTAAAGCCAGCCTCAACCATTCGGTGGGCACCTTCGAATATAAATACGTTCTTGTTGCCTTCGAACGGAGTTATATACGACTTTTCGATCACATCCTGAACGTGATCGATCGAAATCATCGTGCGCCTATCGATGTCCGATTTCTTGTCGCCATCAAGTTCGGTTTTGGGATTGATCAACCGAACATCAGCGTGCAATCCCCGTCGTATTCGATCAGCCTGGTGCGAACTTTGTAAATCGATGTTGTCGGCAGTGCCGAACATGTCGACAACCGGTTCAGAGTTCACCATCCCGGCGATATCTAATGCCAGGGTGGTCTTTCCAACCTTGTCTGGACCGGTGATCAGGTACGCGTGGGACGTTCGTCCAATTTGGCTGGACCGCGAAAGAAAATTAGTCGCGCCGGGGTGACCGAACGTTTGCCATCCAACAACAGGAGCTTTTAGATCGGTCACCATTCGCTAGTCGAGCCCCATGCTCGAAGCGAGTAGGTCGGCATATGTTTCTCGTCGCCTAATCAACCTGGCTTGTCCGTCGTTGACCATGACAACTGCGGGTCGAGTCTGCATGTTGTAGTTGCTTGCCATCATCAGGCAGTAGGCACCAGAGGCTGGCAATGCCAGCAAATCGCCAGTTTGCGGATCGGGTAAATCAACGTCGCGAGCGAGTACATCACCAGATTCGCAGAATTTTCCGGCAACCGTGACGGTAACGTCTCGATCTGCAAGCGGGTTGTCCACAGGTACCACGGCATACTCAGATTCGTAAAGCGCAGGGCGAATGTTGTCACCCATCCCGCCATCGACGCTGACGTATGTCCGGACCCCCGGGATGGTCTTGATTCCGCCCACCGTGTACACGGCAACGCCGGAACGACCAACAATGGCCCTGCCCGGCTCAACAACCAACTCTGGTTCGTCTAAGCCGTACTTGTCACACCCTTCTCGCAGGGATGTAGCAATTTCACGTGCGTAGTCGGCCATCTCGAGCGGTAGCTGATCGTTTACGTACCCAATAGCGAAACCACCACCGGGACTAAACCTCTTCAACTCAAGTCCGTACTTGTCTCGCATTTGGGCGGCGAAACCTAGTACATAGTCGATAGCTTCCGAATAAGGCTCCAATTCGAATATTGGCGAACCTAGATGGAAGTGCAGGCCTTCCACATCCAAACCCTCGCGAGACATAGCTTGCTCAACAGCTTTTTCTGCGTCTCCGGTCTCGATTGAGAAACCAAACTTTGAATCGAGGATCCCGGTCGTAGTAAGCAAGTGCGTGTGCGGGTCAATGCTCGGTGAGAGGCGAAGCATGACTGTCTGCTTCACCCCCAACTCCTGCGCGACTTCATCGAGTAGATCTATCTCAGCAAACGAGTCGATCGTTATTCGACCAATCCCGTACTTCACTGCTTCGGTTAGTTCTTCTCGCCCTTTGTTGTTTCCATGGAAATTCAGCCGCTCGGACGGGAAGTTGGCCGCGATCGCCACGGCGAGTTCTCCGCCCGTGACGACATCCATTTCGAGTCCTTCTTCTTCGACGATTTTTGACACTGCCGGGTTTGCAAAGGCTTTAGAGGAGTATTCGATGTGGGAACGTTCGTACTCATTGGTGAAGCTGCCTACAAAATCTCGGCACATGTGCCTGAGCGTTGCCTCGTCGTAGATATACAGCGGACTACCAAACTCAGCTACGAGATCACGTACGTCGCATCCGCCGATGTTCAGTCGCCCTGAATCGCCAAGTTCAGCTGTGATTGGTAGTAGATCGGATTCAGGAATACTGGTCATCTGAGCGAAGTTTCTAGGTCTTATAGATTGAAACGCCGCGACTTTGTCGCGGTGGAAATGTTCGGAAGAGTCAATTGTCGATGGTGCGCTTCGTACCGTCAATTTGTTTGGCATCAATTTGTTAGTGCGCACATCAAACGTAGCGAAGCAGTTAGCTGAGAATCCGCATACGGGCATGCCACTTACGCAATGTCATGCCATTTGCATCGCAACTAGGATATGACACGATTCTAGGGCTATGAGCGACAAACCAATTCGCCTAACTGAACTGGCATCATGCGCTGGTTGAGCTGGCAAGCTCAGTCAGAGTGAACTTGCCCAGGTCTTGGGCAAGCTGCCAAAACCGACCTTGAAGGACCCCAATGTCCTGGTCGGAAATGAAACCGGAGATGATTCCGCGATCTACCGGTTAGACGATCGCGTCGCTCTCGTTCTGACGGTAGATTTCTTCGCTCCCATAGTCGACGACCCGTTTGAATACGGTCGAATAGCAGTGGCAAACGCTCTAAGTGACGTCTACGCAGTTGGCGGACGTCCTATTACGGCGTTGAACATCGCTGCATTCCCGCGAGAACTTCCGTCAGATGTAATTGCGAAGGTTCTCGAAGGAGGACAGGCAAAAGCAGAGGAAGCCGGGATCCTGATCGTTGGTGGTCACACCGTCGATGACAAAGAACCTAAGTATGGTTTGGCTGTGACGGGCATCGTGACTCCCGGTGAAGAAATCACCAACGCAAACGCTCAACCTGGCGATGTTCTCATACTCACCAAGGCAATCGGTTCGGGCGTAATTACGACAGCTGGAAAAGCTGGAACCGTTCCCGCAGAGGTAGTTGATGAAGCCGTCCGATCAATGGCGGCCTTGAACAAGGGAGCTTCCGAAGCCATGATCGAGGTCGGTGTTAATTCCGCCACGGATATCACTGGTTTTGGCTTGCTTGGTCACTTGTCTCAAATGATGAAAGCAAGCGGGACCACAGCGGAAATCAATGTGGACTCGATCCCGCTACTGCCTGGAGCAAAACAACTCGCAGAAGATGGCTACATCTCAGGTGGAACGGCGAGAAATACAGAAGCGGTCAAGTCGTCTGTGAATGTCGATGATGGAATCACGGACGTTGAGTTCTCGTTGCTCGCCGACGCTCAGACTTCTGGAGGACTACTCATCTCAGTCCCTGAAGAACGTTCGAATGCATTAATCAAGCAATTAGTTACTAATAGTTCACTTCATAGTTCAGTAATCGGGAAAGTAACAACGCAGTCCGGCACCAGCGTGGTTATTCGTCGGTAGAAGCTAATTCCGTCTGATCCCAGACTCGGGTGCGTTCGTCTGGCTTTAGATCTGCCAGTGCAGTATCGCCTGCTAGTTCTTCCGCCCGTAAAACGTGATCACGAAGCCCGAGCGTCGCTTTGCGAAGCGCAGTTTCCGCATCAACCCCAACAGCCTGGACTTGTCGAACCATAGCCATGAGCAGCTCGCCTGCCCGAATTTCCTTTTCTTCGTCCGACTCTTCAAGATCCGTACCGAACATTTGAGGAATCGCGTGTTTTTCGGGCCACGGAAGTCCAGCACGCATCACACGCTTTTGCACAGACGATGAGTAAGCCAGCGCTGGCATAGCTGAAGGGAGCGAGGAAACTATTGATCTATTGCCACCTGACTCCGCGCGCTTCAAGGCTTCCCATCGATCCACAACATCCCCTGAGGATTCCGCTGAGTCCTCATCTCCGAAAACATGAGGGTGGCGCCGGATCAGTTTTTCGCGCACAGCATTCATCAACGTCGCTGAGGTAAATCCATCAACTCTTCGAGCTATGTCGGCATGGAAGACAATTTGGGTGGCAATGTCGCCTAGCTCTTCTTCGATACCGGACGGGTCACCGGATTCAATCGCCTCTAACGCCTCGTATGTTTCCTCGAGGAGATTCGGACGAAGGGATTCATGGGTTTGTTCGGCGTCCCAGGGGCAGCCTCCGGGGTCACGTAACGTCTCAATCGTCGCAACGAGCTCAGCAAACGCCTCTCCGGCTAATTTCGCCGATTCAGTCATTTTTACGGGATTGTTATCCACTTAACCCTCCGATGTTGAGCCTTTTCACACCGAGCCTAACTATTCAATGGCACGTATCCTAACGAGCCATGGCAATTTCAAGGTCACCAAATTCCCCGGGTTCCTCATCAACGTCGAAAAGATTTTTAATCGGCGGCGGTGTTTTGTTCGCCATCCTGCTCCCACTTTTCCTGATCCTCTTCAACGTCACCTACATCACCCACAGCGAATGGCTCTACAGCTACGGGTGGTGGCGAAACGACATTGAAAATCGCACTGGTCTGCCCGCCAGCGAGTTAAATCGTGGTGCTAACCAGATAAAGGAATATTTCCGGGATGATTCCGAACGTCTCGACTTGCGGGTGAATTTTGGCAACACCGAGGTTTCGCTGTACAACGAGCGCGAAATCCTTCACATGATCGACGTCAAAGCACTAATGAAAGGTGTTTTCTCGATCGTCGTGTGGTCTGGACTATCGATTCTTGTATTGGCTGTCGCGGGGGCACTTCTACTAAGGAAAGAATTCCCAGATTTGCTTGCAAGATCACTCAGGTGGTCAGCAATCGGGACAGGTGCGTTTTTGCTGGTCTTTGGAATCGCGTCGCTAATTAACTTCGGATGGGTATTCACCCAGTTCCACTTCCTTAGTTTTGCCAACGACCTTTGGCTGTTAGACCCGCGCACCGACTACCTGGTGATCATGTTCCCGCAGCAGTTCTTCTTCGAGGCGACACTGTTCATCGGTGCGCTGACGATCGTGGATTTCGCACTGATCTTCGGAATCACCAGACTCCTTAGACGGCGTTACAGCTAGTCGCTGCTGTCTTTCAGCCATCGATCGAGAATCTCGGGAAGTTCCAAGATGGAGGCTACTGAGTAGTCCGGCGATACGTCAGTCTGGACCGGTGAGTTGGTCCCGCCTTCGACCCATACTGTCGACATCCCTAACCTGGCTGCGCCAGCAACATCAGTGTGCATGTTGTCGCCAACGTGCAAGGTGTTCGCTGATTTCGTACCCAGTCCGTCTATGCACGCTTCAAAAATCGCCGGGTTGGGCTTGGATACTGCCTGCTCGTTCGAGAATGTGGTGGTGTCGAACAGATCGAGAACTCCGGTGACCTCGAACCACTCTCGGTACATGTCCTGACTGGTCAATCCGGTATTCGAAATTAGGCCGACCTTCGCTCCTCGATCTCGCAACTGTCGCAATACCTCATGTGTTCCATCGAGAAAATGCGGCGGTGAAACCACGAATGTCCGATCAATTTCCACACCTATTGCGTCGATCGCTTCCAGACCGATCTTTTCTTCCGCTCCTGGAACTAACCGACCAATAAGGAGTCGAATCCATTTCTCAAAATGCCTGTCTACACCGTCGTCGTGACCCGAGGTGATTTCGACCGACAGTTTGGTGAACTGGGTCTTGACCGCTTCTCGATCGACGTCAATTCCGTGCTCTGCAAGTCCTTTGACCGTACGCTCGGTTCGCAGATCTCGACGAACTCCCGAATTCGCGCTTCCATCGGCTTCAAAGATCAATGTTTGCCACAGATCAAGCGTGACGCCAAAAGGCTCTGCGATGCCCACGATCTAGTACTGCACCATTGAATAAACATCGACACCGTTCGGGAGCACAGATCGTCCGTCGAGGAACGTCAGTTCCACCAGGAATGCCATCGTTACAACGTTGGCGCCTTGGGATTCGAGCAGCTTCGCGCCAGCAGCTGCCGTCCCGCCCGTCGCAAGTAGATCGTCCAAAACAGCTACGTTCAACCCAGAAGTCAGAGAATTAGCACTGGCTTCGAGTCGAGCAGTCCCGTACTCAAGTTCGTAATCCGTGCCGACTACCGGAGGTGGCAGTTTTCCTTCCTTTCGGAGAGGCACGAATGGAACATCGAGTTCAGCAGCAACCGGAGCTCCAAAAATAAAACCCCTGGCATCAATTGCCGCTACCGCCTGCGTATCTTTGGAAGCCAGGTGATCAGCCATTGCCGAAGTAATGTGCTTCATTGCTGAAGGGTCGGCCATTACTGGAGTCAGGTCTTTGAACAGGATCCCATCAGTTGGGTAATCAGGTACATCCCGTATGAGTGATTTGATATCCAATGTTGCCACCGCGAGCGAGCTTGTTTCAGGTATTCCATTTTACGCCCGTCATCGCGATTTCGATGTCCCGAGATAACTTCTCAGGAAGACCATATTTCGGTGTTCGGATAGAAATCGCTCCACGAAAACCAGAAGGCATTTACAGAGTGAGTTCGATCGAGCGACGCCCCAGCCAACTCACCCGAAATTGCTTGCCCGGTAAATGGAACCCATAAAGAACCGGTTTGTGTATCACTCATCATGATCCGTCCGTTCGCCTCAACCAGCTCAAACTCCAGCGACACATCACCAACTTCTGCTTTGTAAGCAATAGCTGTATCCGTTGCTGGATCGAAGTAAACCAACGTTGGGCTTCCGGCGTGCTGCAGATTCAGCAGTTCTTCGGATCTGAGGACAGAGTGTGGAAACGCGAGAGGTGCATCGTCGAATCCAATCCCGAGGACGAGTTCTTTGGTTGGTAGACGAATATCTACGTTGGTTTCTCCGATCACACCAACTGACCGTCCGGCGTAATAACCAACGTATGGATCTGTAGTCCGACGAGTTTTACGCATTGCGATCGTCTCGGGATACGCCGATTTCCATGCCTCCCACGTTGTAAGAGTGAGAGGGACGATTTCAAGCTCTGTTCCCGCAAACTCACCATCGACGGAGCGAGACAGGAATTGCGACCACAAGGATTCCGTTGCGCGGTCATACATAACGAGCGCGTTCATGATGAGTTTGCCCGAAACTCCGAACTCGACCACCTGACCATCGATCTCTCTGGAATATCCAATTCCATTAAAGCAAAGAGGTCACCAGGTAACTGCGATGGGCTTACCACCTACAACATCGTTCACGATCTCGTGCCGACTCAACACTGGGACTGAATAAGCACGCGCGTCACCATCAATCTCAACACCAAGCACGAGCTCCTCCGGGTCGTAAGTCTCATCTGCATGAAGAGCATCGACGAACCGTGGATCTTCAATCGAAGGAATTGCGTCAAACCCGAGCAGCGTCACAATTTCGAGTTCGGTTGGGAGTTCGCCGGACTCGGAAGATCTCTCCAACACTACAATCGTTCGGAAGCCAGGTGGAGTTCCTCGGAATGCGAGCCACCCCAGGTACGAAAGAAGAAGTGCCGTTATCACCAACGCGACAACCTTGTGCATCTACCCGTTCAACTCCAATTGATCTCACATTTACCCGCGCACGAATATTTGATGCCATATCGACCGGTTTCGACGCTACTGACTGCTAAAATCTCCTGCCATCTGAACTGTCAAAAAGCCGCGTCAGCATAGTTGCACTGGCAGCTTTTACGAGTAGTAGGTCAACCGATTTACCTTTCGAGACTCTCACTAACTGGATTCCGTAACCATACGGAAACATCGCTCGAACTGCGTCCCGGTCTAACGCTGTTCTACGGTCAAAACGGTCACGGCAAGAGCAACTTGCTCGAAGCTGTGTACATGCTTGCCATAGCGAAATCTCCTCGATCATCGAACGAGCGTGAACTAGTGAACTGGGGTCTGTCCGACTCCGGTGGACACATGCAAATACTCGGTGTCGGTCGCGAGGATGACTCGACGGTTCAAGCTCAAATCGACGTCGACGTCACAGGCATCGCAGAAACCGGGGGATCAAAAGGCTTCCGAAAAGGCCTGCGGGTTAATGGCATAAAGCGCTCTGCAATCGACTTCGTCGGAAACATGAATATCGTGTTCTTCGAAGCCGACGATCTCGAAATTATTCACGGCTCGCCTGGCAACCGCCGTCGATACCTGGACATTCTCATCTCGCAGTCTGATCCGACGTACCTCAAATCCCTTTCTCGCTACTCCCAGGTTGTGTCACAGCGCAACCAACTGCTCCGACGTGTGCGAGAAGGAGTGTCAGAGGAAGACGAACTCACCTTCTGGGATGAACGGCTTGCCTACGAAGGTTCCCGCGTAATTGATGCTCGCAGACGTTCAGTTGACGGGCTCAACGATCACGCTGTCCCGGCGCACAGCGAACTTACGGATGGTGATGAACTTTCGCTCAGGTACAAACCTCGGATATCTGTGTCGTCGGATCATGCACCAGATGTCACGGAAATGAACGCAGACATGATCGAACGTGAGATGGCGAAGTCACTACCTGCGTTGCGCAGACGAGAGATTGCGCAGGGAATCACGGTTATTGGTCCGCACCGTGACGATCTAGAAATCTTTTTGAATGGCAAACCTGCGCAAAGCTACGCATCTCGCGGTCAGTCGAGAACTATCGCACTGTCGTTGAAACTCGCCGAAGCAGTATTCGTCCGCGAAGTCACAGGTCGCTCGCCTGTGCTTGCTCTTGATGACATTCTTTCTGAGTTAGATCCCAGGAGACGAGAGCTAGTCCTCGAATCAGCCACCAAACATCAGCAGGTTCTACTAACTGCAACAGAGCCCGGAATCGTCCCGGAGGAATACCTCAAACAGGCAATCGTGTTCAAAGTGACGAACGGTGTTGTAACGAGCGAAGAGTCGGTCGGTTCAGATGCATAAAGTCGCACCACAGCTCAACAGCACGCAGCAAGCTCAGCTTGCCGAAATTGCAGATCAAATTCGGTCATCTGAACACGTCGTGGCAATGACTGGTGCCGGTATGTCGGTCGAAAGCGGAATTCCACCTTTCCGAGGAACCGGAGGTCTATGGACCAAGCACGGCACTCCGCCAATGGACGGGTACGCGCAGTTCAAAAAGGACCCGACCAAGTGGTGGTCTAAACGTGTCAACGAAGAAATCGACGGACATATCAACGAGTTGCGTCACGCACTGAACAAGGCTGAACCGCACTCCGGTCACTACGCGCTGGCTGAGCTTGCAAACGGTGGTGATATCGATGCGGTTATCACTCAAAACATTGACGGGCTCGATGAAAAAGTTGGTATCGAGAATCTAATTGAGATACACGGCAATCGGCAGAAACTGAGGTGCATCGAGTGCAACGATCGGGTTTCGCTTGGCGATTTCGTGCCTTTGTTCATCCCCGATCCGTGTGAACACTGCGGCGGGGTGGTCAAATTCGACACGGTAATGTTCGGAGAACCGATCCCGCCCGATGTGATGGATGCAGCAAAAGGTGAGATAAAAAAAGCTGATTGCGTGCTCGCCATTGGAACCTCGGCCACGGTGCGACCGGCGAGCGGTTTGATCTGGATTGCCGAAGCTGCCGGAGCAACAATCGTCGAGATTAATCCCTCAGTAACGAAAATTACCGATATTTCTGCGATATCTTTACGCGCCACAGCAGGAGTCGCACTAACTTCGCTCGCTGCTGAATTGAACTGAATAGACCGAGACCTATTGAAATGACAACCCCACTCGAACGCGAAATAGCCAGTTATGTAGCTGCCAACCCAAAATCGGAAGAGCTCCATGAAAAGGCAACCCAGCACATGCCGGGTGGGGACAGTCGAAACTCGATCTTTTGGGATCCGTTCCCGCTCTACATGACCGACGGCAACGGCACGACTCTCACAGATGTTGATGGAAATGAACGTACTGATTTCGTCAACAACATGACCACTTTGATCCTCGGTCACCGACCTGCAGAAGTGGTCGAGGCAGTTCGAGAACAGGTCGAACACGGCTTTTCATTCCCCGCACCAACCCCTCCGGTCGTACGCTGGGCAGAGTTGATGACAGAGCGAGTTCCTTCGCTCGACAAGGTCAGGTTCGTGAACACCGGTACCGAAGCGACCTTGAACGCAATTCGCGCAGCAAGGGCTTTCACCGGGAAGCAGAAGTTGGTGAAGTGCGAGGGTGCCTACCACGGCAATCATGACGCGATCCAAATCAGCGTCGTGCCACCTCTGGACAAGGCAGGCGAAGCAGATTCTCCTGAATCAGTTGCAGCCTTTCCTGGAATTTCTGAAGCTGCCGTAGATGATATTTACATCGCGCCGTTCAACAACATTGAAGTCGCAGAGCGCATCATCCGTGAACACGCAGATGAACTGGCTGCGGTGATTGTTGAGCCAGTCAACGGTCAGTGCGGAATGGTTCCTGCCAAACCTGAATTCCTCGAGGGCTTGAGACGAGTGACAGACGAACTCGGAATCCTCTTGATTTTCGACGAAGTTATCGCGTTCCGAATCGCCTACGGTGGAGCCCAGGATTACTACAACATCAATCCCGATCTGACCTGCTTCGGTAAGGTAATCGGCGGTGGCATGCCCGTTGGAGCATTCGGCGGCAGAGATGACATCATGGAGCTATGGGATCCATCGAACGGCGGTGCAAAGGTTCAGCACGCAGGCACGTTCAACGGTAATCCAATGACTGCTGCTGCAGGTGTTGCGACGCTCGAATCTCTGACTCCAGATAAGTACGAGTACCTCGATTCTCTTGGAGACTATCTTCGGGATCAGTTGCGATCTTTGTTCGCAGAACTCGAAGTGCCTATGGGAGTTACGGGGGTAGCTTCACTGTTCGCACTTCAGTTCACGTCAGAGGAAGTTATCGACTACCGCACGTTTGCGACGAACGATAAAAACTTGCTCAACATCATGTTTATCGGGTTGTTGAACGAGGGATTTGTGATGTCCAACAGGTGTGCCGGCAACGTATCGACGCAGCACACCACTGAAGATGTCGACCGTTTCGTTACAGCGGTTCGAACGGTCCTTGAACGAAACGGATACGCCTAGAAATTCAGGCTTGCGTCCTGCCCTGAGTTGCCGAAGTCACCGCGTAGGATCGACTTCACGGCGTCGCCTTCGCCTGGCTCAGGCAGCATTTCGTCCATGTCGTCTTCCATGCGAACTTCGTCGTTGATGTCCATTGGATCATCAATATCGAAGTCACCAATCTTCTTCTGGAGATAAGACGGGAAAGATGCGGTCCGCTCGTTGTCAGCGGAACGCTTAGTTTCTCGAACAACCACGATTACTTCTGAGTCAGAAAGTTTTGCCGCCAGCACTTCGTATTTGTTGCCCGTAGCGATGAGATTTGAAAGTCGAGTAGCGAGTCTGACTTCCATGGTGCCGACGTAGTCACCTACTTTAGTGCTTAGCGTGATTACCCGGTCGATGCTCATCTTGAGCTTGTCGCCAGGCGAAACCGAAGCCAAAACATCCGGCTCGGCGACTTTCTTGAGTTCGCTCACCGTCGCAACTGCAGGGTCAGAGATAAACAAAGCTGAGTTGGTCGCGCCACCACCGGATGTGCGACGTGTGACGCCGTTGCTGTCCAAGTTTGAAAGGCGCTCTAGTTGGCGTTTGGCTACCCGGTTGATCGGATCAACTGACAGCGCGTACTTGAGATGCTTGCGAGCCTCGGTATACCTGCTGAGTTCAATGTAAGCCTTAGCAAGTCGGTTATGGCAACCAACGTCATTAGTGTTGATTCCCAGACCAGCTAGATTGCTGGAAACAGCTTCATCCCATCGTCCTTCAAGGGCATGATCAATGGCCTCTGATTCAATCGCTTTGAAGGATTTTGCGGAGGTGTATATCTGTCGCTGTGTAACCATTTCTACTTCGTCTCGAATTGGGTTCTTTATGCCCGTATGTAGCGCTCAACTTTTTCGCTATAGACGTGATATATCGAGAAAAAGTGCGGTCACCTCGTGCGTACACAGACTTTTGCTGTGAGTTAACACGTAGGTTTTCGGTGTGCTGAACTTGTGATTTTGGTTTGCAGGGAAGGTAAGTACCGACCGGAGGCCAGGTAACCAGGGTAGGACCAGAGTGACTCAGAAAAGGGAAGCTATTGCTTCGGTTGTGGGGTCGATTATTCCCTGGTCCGTGATAATCCCGGTAATGAGATCTGCTGGTGTGACGTCGAAAGCAGGATTGATTGCCGTTGACCGATCCGAAGCGATCCGCACGGTTTCGATCTGCCCAGTCTGGGCGATGCCTCGAATCGAGAGCACTTCATCTGGATCACGATCTTCAATTTCGATCTGATCTCCAGAAGGTGTGGTCACGTCGATCGTCGAAACCGGAGCAGCGATGTAGAAATCGACTCCATGTGCTTTTGCGGCAACGGCGTGAGCATAAGTCCCAATTTTGTTGGCAGTGTCGCCATTTGCCGCTATGCGATCCGCTCCAACCACCACCATGTCGACTTTGCCCTGGCGCATCAGCTGCGCTGAAGCTCCATCGGCAATAACCGCGTGATCAACCGATTCATTCGCCATCTCCCAAGCGGTTAGACGCGAGCCCTGGAGACGAGGACGTGTTTCACTCACGTACACAAATGGATTCTTCCCAGCTCGCTGGGATTTGAAGATGACGGCTGCAGCGGTGCCCCAGTCCTGAGCAGCAAGCCAACCTGTGTTGCAGTGGGTAAGAATACTCGCATTCGTCTCGACCACCGAGTTACCGTGTTCACCGATGCGCTCTGCTGCGTCGACTTCGCTGTCATCGAAATCTTTGGCAGATTTGAGAGGGTCGTCGTTTGACGAGATTATCCGGTCTAACCCAACCTTGAGGTTCACAGCAGTTGGGCGAGTCGCCAGTAGACGGTCGTAAGCGACTTGAGCATCTACTCCGGCCCTGATCGCCATAGCCAGTCCATACGCCGCCATAACGCCAATCGTCGGGGCGCCTCTGACTCCCATGGAAATGATGGCATCTTCGACCTCTTCTAGATTCGAAGCGGTAGCGATTTCAAACTTGTAGGGAATGAGTCGCTGGTCGACGTAGTTGATCGAATCATTCGACCACCAGACAGCACGGTAGTCTCGTCCTTCGACTCGCACCGTTAGCCTCGAATGCGCAGCCAGGAAAGGCTGAAGAATGCTTCGACGACGATTGCGAAGGACATCTTCGATTTACCCGCGGTGCGCTCCATGAACACGTACGGATGTTCAGTAGTCTTCAACTTCGCTTGCTGACACCTGTAGGCAACTTCTGCCTGAAATCCGAACCCTGATAGTTTCAGCCGGTCAATCCCAATCGCTTCGAGGGCAGATCGACGGAATCCCTTGAAGCCTGCAGTTGCATCCTTGACCTTTAAGCCTAGAATCAGCCGGATACCCACATTGCCCCAGTAGCTGATCTGCTTGCGCCCCCAACTCCAATTAGGATCTACGCCTCCACCTTTGGTGTAACGAGAAGACACGACTACGTCCGAGGAGTTGAGCTTTTCTACGATCGCTGGCAGTTCTTCGGGCGGATGTGAGTGGTCAGCGTCCATCTCGATAATCTTCTCTGCACCAGCAGCAAGGGCAGTTTGGAACCCTGCCATATACGCAGTACCGAGCCCCAGTTTCCCTTCTCGGTGCAGAACGATGAAAACACTAGGAAATTCGTCAGCTAGGCCATCGGCGATGCCACCAGTACCATCTGGTGAGCCGTCATCAACGATTACAAAACCCAACCCATCGATTTCCAACGAACGGATTTTCTCCACTAGAGCCGGAAGTGTTTCCGCCTCGTTGTACGTGGGAATTACGATCGCGACCTTAAACGGAGATTCGGTCAGGTTGTCGGATTCTGAAGTCATATCTATAGACCGAGCTTCATACCTTTGTGCTCAACCATAATGCACTTGTCCATCACAACGGTCATTCCTGCATCCTGAGCAATCTGGGCAGTTTCTTCGTTGTAAATCCCCTGTTGCAGCCACAGGACCTTTGCTCCAGTTCCGGCAACGTCTTTTGCCACGTCGACTGTAGCGATTGAACGCCTGAAAACATCAACTACGTCTACCGGCTCAGGGATTTCCGACACACTCTTGAACGTTGGTATTCCCTGCCATTCTGAAATGTCAGGGTTAACTGGAAATATCTCGTACCCTTCTCGCTGCAAGTATTCGGATACATACCGGCTTGCACGGTCGTCTCGATTTGAAATGCCGACCACCGCAACTTTCTTCGCGGCGCCAAGAATTTCTCGAATTTGCGCGGTACCAGGGTTGGTGAACATCGGGCTAGTCTCGCTCCAATCGGTACTTACCGAGCACGTTATTTAGGCCGACCTTTACGACATCTAATACTGCAAGAACACCCTTAGTCAAGGTCATCTTCGAACCTTCGCCGTAGTACCAATCAATCGGAATCTCACCGATGGAGTAGCGGGCATTCTTCGCCATCACGAGCAACTCAACATCGAACGCCCAGCCTTCGAGTGATTGTTTCGGAAATAACTTTTCGGCGGCATCTTTCGAGAACAACTTGAACCCGCACTGAGTGTCCTCGATACCTCGCAACGCCAGAACTTTGACGGCATAGTTGAAAAGGCGTCCTTTTACGTGTCGGCTGCGTGGTTCGTTGTACCTGACGGCGCCAGGTGCTTCTCTCGAGGCAATAGAAATGTCATACCTAGGAGAGGAGTCTTCACCAGCGAAGAACCTGCCCAGGTGTTCGGCAGGCATCGACAGATCGGCATCGCAAATGAATCGCCAATCACCGTTGGCTTCGCTCATCCCTCTACGTACGGCAGATCCTTTGCCACCGTGCTCAGAGTTGATCACCCGTACACGTGGTTCGTTCTGACTAATCCCGCTAACAATGCTGGCAGTATCGTCACTTGAACCGTCATCGATCACAAGTAACTCCCATTGGCGTTCTGCGGGGAGCCAACCGCTCAGAAACTCGACCAGCGAGTTAACCGTCGACGCGATTCGTACTTGCTCGTTGAAAGCAGGAATTACGACGCTTAGGTACGGATTTTCCAATGGATACTTCGTGGTCGTTTATTCGGGGTCAGGTCCCGACAGGGGTAAGAAGTTTACTCAGTCTTCTCGAGCTCGAAAGCATCGTGCAATGCCTGGACTGCCGTTTGAAGCTGATCTTTCTCGATAATCGTTGTGATTCGAATTTCTGATGTCGTGATCATGTCGATGTTCACACCGACACTCGACAGTGTCGAGAACATCCTTGCAGCGTAACCAGGTGCATTCTCCATCCCGGTCCCGACAATGCTCACCTTCGCAAGGTTTGTTCCAGTCACGACTTCGCTGAATTCAACGTCGGACTGTGATCGAATAATTTCCGCAGCTTGTTCAACACTTGCCTGTGCGACTGTGAACGTAAAGTCGGTCGTGCCATCTGCGCTGGCGTTCTGCACGATTACATCGACGCTCACACCTGCATCTGCGAGAGGCTCAAGAAGTCCGGCTGCAACTCCGGGACGGTCGATGACGCCTCGGACGGTGATTTTTCCAACGTTGCGGTCGACAGCAATTCCGGTCACTGCCTTTCGGACTTCCATTGTGGGTTCTCCTCCGTGGATAAGTGTTCCCGGTGCGTCAGAAGTCGAAGATGCGACATACACCGGCATGTCGTAGACAGCACCAAGTTCAATTGATCGAGGGTTCATTTTTGCGCCGAGAACTGCCATTTCCAGCATTTCCTGGAATCCGATCTCAGCGAGTTTTCGGGCTTTCGGGGTGAGTCGTGGATCGGTTGTGTAAATTCCCTCGACATCCGTGTAAATCTCGCATCGCTCTGCGCCTGCTGCAATTGCAAGCGCGACTGCAGTTGTGTCAGAGCCGCCACGTCCCAGAGTAGTGATGTCACCCGATTCTGCGAGTCCTTGGAAGCCAGCGACTATCACGATGCGCCCCGCATCAAGCTCTCGATGCAATCGATCAGCGTTGATATCAGCAATTCGAGCTGAGCCATGCACCAGGTCGGTTTTTATTCCTGCCTGAACACCGCTCAAACTAATTGCGTCGTAGCCGCGAGACTTCAACGCCATTGCCATGAGTGTTGAGCTCACCAACTCGCCTGTGGATAGGAGGGTGTCCATCTCACGGGCGTCGGGTGTTTTTCCGCCGGTCACGGCTTCGGATAAGGCGATCAGTTCATCAGTAGAGTCGCCCATTGCTGAAACGACAGCAATTACGTCGACTCCTGCGTCTTTTCGAGCGCTAATCCGCGACGCGACATTGTGAATGAGTTCAGCGTCGGCAAGAGAACTGCCACCGTACTTCTGGACGACTATTGGGCGGTGTTGTGATTCGGCAGTCACGATTGATCCACCACAGACGCACCTTCGGCTGAAATGGGCATGATCATCGGTTTACCCAGGACACCGAACGTGCGAGCTGTCTCTGCCATTTCGTAGCTAATAGTTACTTCACGACCTGTCGAAAGCGCCATGACCGAAGGACCGGCTCCTGAAAGGAATGCACCGTGTGCTCCACCTTTGAGGGCAGCGTTGATCAAATGTGGCATTGCCTTGAACGACTGCGTTCGCTGCGGCTGATGCAGCTTGTCTTGAGTTGCGTACTTCAGGTTTTCGAGGCGCCCGGATGAAAGTGCGTTCACAAGCAGCGCAGCGCGGCCAATGTTGAATACGGCATCAGATCGAGAAATCTGGTCTTGCAACACGGCTCGTGATTCGTGGGTATTGGTTTGCATTTCCGGTACGTAGAGAACCGCGTAAAGCCCCTCAGGGAATACAACCTGGTCGACGATCCATTTGTCATCGCCGTTTCTAACACCGACCGTACAACCACCGTAAAGCGCCGGTGCGACGTTGTCCGGGTGACCTTCGATGTCAGCAGCGAGAACGGTTAGTTCTTCCAGGCTCAAATTCGCGCCGGATATTGCCGAACCTGCAACTAGACCGCTCACTATTGCCGTGGAACTGCTTCCGAGTCCGCGGGCGTATGGAATTCTGTTCACACACGTGTACTGCAACTGCGGTACAGGTTCGTCGATGTAGTTGTAGACAGCTTCAAGACCGGTGACAACCAGGTTACGGGTGTCCTGCGGAAGCAGATCAGCACCTTCTCCGGTAGTGGACACGCTGAACTCGCCTTTGGTAACTGTCAGGTCGTTCCAAAGGTCTAACGCCATGCCAATGCTGTCGAAGCCTGGTCCCATATTGGCGGTTGTTGCTGGTGCTCTTACTGTTACTGAGTTCAAGATGCTTGTTTCAACTTGATTTTGAATTGTTCGAGAGGGACCGCAAATTGAACGGTCGATCTCGAAGCGACAGATGTGAAATATTCAGTTGATTTTCAAACCAACCTTGCAAGTATAATCCGCCGTTGGGTGTAAATTCGCCCGGTTTTCATCACTAATTCAGGCCAAGACGGCGGCCCTCACGGCGGATAAATTCATCGGCCGAATCGCAGCACGACGGAAAAGTTGTAGAAATGTCGAACATCGTTGTAATCCTCGGTCCCCAGAACGAGGGATCAGAAATCCGAATGAAAGAGACCCAGGAGGCTGCTGACAAGGTTGGCGGTATCGATCTGCGGTTCGTGAACAGCGATTTATCGTTCGACGAGGTTGTAGAGCAGTCACAAGGCGCCGTGGTTCTGCTCCCGCAGGGCAAGTACGACCAGTTGACCGATCTCGCCGGAAAAATTTCGACGCTCAAGCTGGTTCAGACGTTCAGCGCAGGTACGGATTGGATCGACAAGGCTCAACTTGCAGAAATGGGAGTTGATGTTGCGAACAACGGTGGTGCAAACGCTGTTGCCGTTGCCGAACACGCCATAGGGCTCATGTTCTCGGTAAACCGAAAACTCGACGTTCAGATCGAAAGTGTGAAGAACAACACCTGGATGGCAGGGGTTGAAGGCGACCGCACCGAGTTCCACACACTCGTAGGCAAACGAGTTGGAATCATCGGGCTTGGCAGGATTGGCTCACGAGTTGCTAAGCGTCTTGCTGGTTGGGAATGTGAACTGGTTTACCACGATGTAGTTGAGCATGACGATGATTACGTCGCTGCAACCGGTGCAAAGAAAGTTGATCTCGACGAACTGCTTTCAACGTCCGACATCATCACACTTCACGTTCCGCTCGACCGAGTCACAACACACATGATTTCTGATCGTGAGTTTGGATTGATGAAATCATCCGCCATTCTCATCAACACTTGCCGCGGTCCGGTGGTTGACGAAAATGCTCTTATTCGAGCATTAGAATCCGGCGAAATTTTTGCTGCAGGACTCGACGTGACAGAGATCGAGCCAATCGAGCCTGACAACCCGCTGCCAACGATGACCAACGTGGTGGTTACTCCTCACCTGGCAACACGTGCATTGGAATCAGAGCTGAACGCTTCCCAATTCACAATGGAAAACGCAGGTCGTGTTGTTCGAGGTGAAGGTGCCGACTGGATCGTAAAACCGGTCTAGGACGACTTGTCGCAATTTGAAATCTGACGTATCCCGACCGGAGCGGAGGGACCTCAACAACGTTTGTGACAGATTTACCCATCCGTCATCCTGAGCTTGTCGAAGGGCGTCCTTCGACAAGCTCAGGATGACACTTGCGGCGTCTATAATCGACTAGCTCGAAATTCGGGGAGTGGCGCAGCTCGGTAGCGCGCTTCGTTCGGGACGAAGAGGTCCCGGGTTCAAATCCCGGCTCCCCGACCATTTACCGCGAACTAAGCCCCAGTTGGAATTTTTCCAACTTGGGCTTTTTGACAGCAGATTTAGGGTGTCCTCGAAGCATTCTGGAACGCTCGGAACGAACAGAACAGTTAACCGATTTGTTCTAAGCCTGGTGGCGAAAGAAGCACTACGAACACAGCGATCGATTGAGGAACATGATGTCGGCCCCATTCGTTGAAATCCTGATAATCCTGGCCCTGATCCTGACGAACGGGATGTTCGCAATGGCTGAGATCGCAATCGTCGCTGCTCGAAAGGAGCGGCTGCAAAATCTAGTCAGCCAGGGACAATCAGGAGCCTCAACCGCTCTGTCGCTAGCCAACGATCCAAATCGTTTTCTTTCCACGATCCAAATAGGCATTACTCTCGTCGGAATCATCGCAGGTGCATTCGGTGGAGCGACGCTAGCTGGTCGCCTGGCAGACTCTTTTGCCCGTGTACCGGCTATTGAGAGATTCAGCGAAGCACTTGCTTTCGCCGTAGTTGTGATAGGCATTGCTTTTCTCACGGTGATTTTTGGTGAGCTAGTTCCAAAAAGACTCGGCCTTAGATCCCCAGAAAGGGTTGCATCCTCAGTTGCCCCGACAATGCGACTCCTTTCCAATCTGGCGACTCCAATCGTCGCCCTGCTCAGTTGGTCTACAGACGCTGTTTTGAGACTTATAAACATGCGTACAGCCGTTGACCAACCTGTGACAGAAGATGAAATAAACGCGCTGATGCGACAAGGTCTTCAGGCCGGCTCAATCGAATCCGGTGAGCAAAGGATGGTCTCGGGTGTATTCCGTTTGCACGACAGAACAGTTGGCGCATTCATGACGCGAAGAAGCGAAATTGTCTGGCTCGACGTGAACGCTACACCTGACGAAGTGAAGAAGAAAATCCGTCAGGCAAAGCATTCGCAATTCCCTGTTTGCGACGGGGGATTAGAAAACGTGATAGGCGTCTCGTCTGCAAAAGATCTTCTCGATTGGATGCTCCACGACAACGATGCGGACTTTAGAGACGTAGCCAGACCAGCACTTTTTATCCTGGAGACCGTCACCGGATCAGAGGTGCTCAACCGATTTCTTGAGGTCGACAACAACGTTGGGATGGTGATCGATGAGAATGGCGCGGTTGAAGGTCTTGTGACCATCGACGACATTCTGGACGAAATCGTCGGTGAAGACATACGAAAGCCAATCCGAGAAGGGGATTCGTGGATAGCTGACGGACGGGTAGGAATTGAGCAGCTAAGTGATTTACTGGAAGCGCCGGTCAGGGTGCCTTCCGGCGAAACTGGTCGCTACAACACTTTGAGCGGCTTTGTGATGACCCGTCTTGATCGCATGCCAACCGTCGGAGATTCGTTCACGTGGAATGGATTGACTTTCGAGGTTCAGTCGATGTTTCGTAACCAGGTCAGACGAATCAAGATCACACCAGAGTTTTCGCCTGATGAGAATGATGGAACTGTGCATGATCCAGCGATTATCGACAAAGTACGCAATAAACAACGTGTTGAGGTGTAAAACCTCAATGACTATAAAGGACTCGCAATAATCTTGAAGTGAGATTGGCACATCGGTTATTCGGTCGGTGTCACTCTAGTACAGGCCGATCAAAAATTTGGGCAATTGGATTCGTTACAGGGAAGGTGAAGCATGGCAGCAACTCGATCAGCACACGCAGTTTGGACCGGAGATCTGATGGAAGGGAACGGCGTAGTCAGCGCGAGTACCTCGGGGACATTCAACGACCTTTCGGTGTCGTGGAAGGCACGTACTGAGGAACCCGGCGGTTCGACGAGTCCTGAAGAACTGGTAGCGGCGGCACATGCTAGTTGCTTCTCGATGGCACTCTCGGCGGGTCTGAGCGGCGGTGGCACACCTCCCACGAAACTTGAGGTTGATGCAACGGTCACTTTCGTCAATGTCGACGGTGGATGGAAGGTCACGTCCAGCGCACTCAAAGTATCGGGGAATGTGCCCGGTCTTGACGCCGCTGGTTTTCAGTCGGCCGCTGAGGCAGCAAAAGACGGTTGCCCGATCTCGCAAATGATGACCGGAAATGTGTCACTCAGTGTCGAGGCAACACTGAATTAGCAGCTTTGGACGATGGAAGTGTAGCTGGGGCATTCTGAGCGAAGAGGTCGTTTGTTCAAATCCCGGCTCCTCGACCACTTTTCGCAAACTAAGCCCCAGTTGGAGTTTTCACTTGGCTGGGGTTTTCTTTTTGGCAGGTTCTACAGCAACCGACGAATGTTTTACAGATTCATTTGACTCATCGGGATGACGTCTAAGTTCGTCCATCAGAATGCTGTTCTCGAAATCATCTGTTATTAGAACACCAGACTCGAGAATTTCTGAAATCTGATCCATGACCTTATGCCAGATTCGTTTCACGATCGTTTCTCCACGAAGTAGTGTGAGCTGTTGATCGCATAGTCGGGGATCATGGTTAAAACCCGTTGAAACGAAGGTTAATTTTTCGTCAGTGTGCCTAGCTACCCTTCCAGGCGACCGATGCTGACTTACGTCTGAGGTACGCCATTTGGGTGACGATTGGAAGATCTTTCGGGCAGTAGTCGTCACAGGCGGCTAGCCCGATGCATCCGAACACACCATCATCTGTGCTGACAGTCTCGTAAACGGCAGCATCGCTTCTTCCGTCTCTTGGATCGATCGCGAAGCGTGCCATTCTGAGCATTCCTGCAGGTCCTAGGTACCGACGATTCACCTGTGCGGCTCCACAGGCAGCAACACAGCATCCACACTCGATACACCTGTCGAGTTCGTAGATTTTCTCCGCTTCAGCGTTCGACATTCGCTCTTCTTCGGCAGATTCGTCGAACGGCTCTTCGCTGTGAATCCAGCCTTCAAGCCGCTCAGCCATCGACCGGAACCAGGTGCCAGTGTCGACCGAAAGATCACCAACCATCCTGAAAAATGGCATTGGCATCAGCGAAATAGACGATGGCAACTCGGCAACCCTGGTTTTGCAAGCAAGTCTCGGCTTTCCGTTGACCATAATTCCGCAGGCACCGCAAGCAGCAGCGCGGCAGACGAAATCGAATTTCAGGGATGGATCAAGGTTTTCCTGAATGTGCGTTAGAGCTGTAAACAAAGTCATCCGAGGAACTTCGTCGAATTCAAAAACGTCGGTTCGAGGTTTTTCTTCAGGCGTGTTCGGGTTAAATCGGAACACCTCGAATTTCAACTGTCGATCACTCATCTTCTGACCTCAATCGACTATGATTTGTTGGCGGTTTCGAAGCACCTTCTCCGTAGCCGCGATCTCCAGGCGGGATTTCGGTGATCGTGACCGATTCGTATTCGAGCTTTGGACTGCTTGCACCATCGGGCCAGTAGGCAAGAGTGCGGTTCAGCCAGTTCTCGTCGTCACGATTCGGAAAATCCTCTCGATAGTGACTTCCACGACTCTCTTTTCGAGCCAGCGCACCTTCAGCAATGGTTCTCGCCAGCTTCAATCTCCCGCTCAAGCGCAGAGTTGAAGCAACTTCTGGAGACGATTTGTGAGCAGCTGCTTTTAGACCAATTTCATCGACCGGCGCTTGTAATTCAGCCAGTTCGGCAGATGCGCTTTGCAAACCCGCTTCGTCCCTGAAAACCCCAACACCGTCACGCAATATGCGCCCGATTTCCTGTTCGATCTGGTGAACAGCAGCACCATTGTTACCACTCGATGCGATTCGCTCGACTCGAGCTTCCATTTCCAGCAATGCTTCTCGTGACTGGCGTCGTACGCGTCCCGGGTTGCCCACGTCATCGCCCTGTTCGAGTCGATCCGTAATTGCGCGCCCCACGACTCGTCCCATTACGAGGGTTTCGGCGACTGAGTTACCACCTAGCCGATTGAAGCCGTGCATGTCCCAGCATCCAACTTCTCCGGCTGCGTACAACCCGTTGAGACCGTAGGCTGCGCCGTCAATGCTCGTCCGAATCCCTCCCATGCTGTAGTGCTGGGTAGGCCTCACCGGAACGAGCCCGTCAGCGGGATCGATGCCAAGGAAGTTCTTCGTAATATCAGCAACTTCCTGGAGATTACGCTCAATATGCTCACGACCCAAATGCCGAATATCGAGCCAGAGGTGACTACCGTACGCTGTTTCGACGCCTAAACCTTTGCGCATGTGCAAGGTCATCCGTCGGCTCACAACATCACGAGAAGCCAGCTCTTTTTTGTCGGGTTCGTATTCCGGCATAAACCTGTGCTCGTTCACGTCGAGCAGGTAACCGCCATCGCCGCGACACGCTTCTGATACGAGAATGTCACCAGGTACGACACCTGTCGGGTGGAACTGCACGGCTTCCATGTTTCCGAGCGGTACAACACCGGTTTCAAGTGCTATTTCCATGCCGGATCCAGTGTTGATTACGGCGTTTGTCGACTGTCCGTAGATTCGACCGTGTCCGCCCGTCGCAATCACCGTGGCGTGTGCCGTGTACTCGTGGAGATCACCGGTTTCGAGATCGCGAACGATTGCACCGTGGCAAGATTCGCCGTCGTGGATCAACGAGACGGCTTCCATCCGTTCGTGAACGGTAATTCCCAATCGAACGACTTCGTTATCGATTGCGAACATCAAGGCATGACCGGTTCCATCGGCTGCGTAACACGCTCGCCACTGCTTAGTTCCGCCAAAGTCTCGTTGTGCGATCAGCCCTTCTTTGTCTTCCGATTCAACGACCACATCGCCACCTGCCAAAGTGCGAGGTCCAGCAACGACTCGAGACCACGGAACACCCCAATACGCGGCTTCTCGAACTGCAATGGGAGCCGATTCAGCAAAGAGTCGGACTACGTCCTGGTTTGCTCCCCAGTCGGAGCCCTTGACCGTGTCTTCAAAATGAACATCGACACTGTCTTCAGCACTCCATGCCATGTTTCCAAGAGCTGCCTGCATACCTCCCTGTGCAGCAGACGAGTGTGATCGACGGGGAGGAACTAGCGACAGGATCGTGACATCGTGTCCCCGGGTAGCAAGCTCAATTGCTACACGCTCGCCGGCAAGTCCGGCACCAATTACAAGTACTTCGCTGGTGTGCATATCAGTCAGCCCCCAACCAGTAGAAGTTCGCAAGAATCAAGTAACCGATTGCCAGAATCCCAGCCGAGCACACAACTAAAACAATGTGCGCTCGTTTACGCGACATGACTCCCCACTTGATAAGCACTCTGAAGAGTCCGAACGCAATGTGGCTCTCAACGATTGCAACAAACGGGATGTAAACCCACAAGTAGTTGCCGATAACACGAGCAGCACTTTTCGAAGCTTCTACCGGAAGATCGGTAACGACAACCCAAATATGAATTGATGCAAGAACAACAATTGCTGCGCCTGTGGCGATCTGGATGATCCAGGTCCAGGTATCGATGTGCTTTACCGACCGTGCGTGCTGAAATATCACCTTCTGCCGTGCCAGCGAGAATGGGATTCGTCGACTCGCTAACACGGTGTGGAACGCGAGTAAGAAGATGACCGGAGCTACTCCAATTTGCAGCAAGTAGTAACGCTCAAGGAAATGGGCAAGCTCGTCCATCGTTTCCGCGGAAATAACTACGGTGAACAAGAGTGACAAATGCATGACCATGAATATGGACAGCAGCACGCCTGAAACCGTTAGTGCAAGCTCGGAGTAGACGATGAGTTTGGGCGACGCGGGCGAGCGCGGATCAACTACCGCTCCAGGCACGCCTTGAACCGTTTGGCGAATTCCCATAGCCAGACCGTCCTGCCCCCAAACACCGAATCCCGAGTTGGGTTTCGGTGCACTCCGATACACCTCGACTGGTGTCGTTGGGTTAATTCTGGAACTCAGGCGCGTGAGCAATCACGCCGGTTCCATGAACGGTGTGTGAGAATCGGCTAGTTAGAGTTTTTCTGCCCCTCGATTGAGTTCAGAATTCCTCGCATGTGCCCAACACAATAGGCCATGTACTCGCGGCCTTGCGGACTGTCTGTCGTGATTCGGTTCAGGTGGTCGTAGTCGATCACGCCGTCATAACCGACATCATCGAGCGCCTTGGCGACGTCGTACATGTTCAGATCGCCCTCATCGGGCATCACCTCTTCGTACTCACCGTGAGTAGGAATCGTGCCTTTTACATTTCGGAAGTGCACATGGACAATCTTGTCCCCAAACCGCTTTATGCCTTCAAAGATGTTTTCACCTGACTCATAACGAGTTCCGACACAGAAGGTCATCTTGTTGTTCTTAGACGGAACTTCCGAGAACAACCGGTCGAACGCATCGAAGTTGTGGAGCACCTGCGGGACGCCGTTGAGCTTCGGTTGTGGAGGGTCGTTGCCGTGCATCCCAATGTCCATGTTGTACTGCTCAGCAATTGGGATAACGTTGCGATAGATATTCAAAGTGCCATCCCACACTTGCTCGTGTGTCGGAGCGTCGTCACGCAGTGGCATCTCTGCTAGTTCTTTGACTCTCATGTGGTGGTGCTGGTAACCACCTCGGCCTTTTACCCAGCTGTGGAGCTGGTCTCGAAACGGGTGGAGCGTTGCTGCCTGGAAACACTGGATTCCGAACAGTGGAATCCCAGCTTCACCGCAAATTTCGGCGTTGACTTGAAGATTCTCTATCTCACGGTCGCCACCTTCCCGACCGAGAAAGGCATTTATATAGTCGGGACCGGAAGTATTGGCACGCTCGATCTCAAGACCGGCCTTGTCGAGCGTCTCCATGACCTCGGATAAGCCTTCTTTAGATGCACGACCACCAGCTTCATCAAAACCAGGAACCATATCGAGAACGATATCCACGTAGTCCACGCCAATTTGCTTGATGAAGCTCAGATCGTCTGGTCGATCAAGCCAGTCCTTACTGATTCGAGTACCAATTCTGATGGTCATGAAGTTGCGCTCCGTGCAATCTACTCAGTTTTGCGACAACATACTGGACGCAAGGGAATGTTGAAAGACCTGTCCAGACAATTAGATTTTTAGCAACGGGTTAGGAGCAGAGGCGTGACGATCCAGTTTTCGATATCTTGTGAGATTCCCGCATCACCACAA
>Ga0255776_10000175_pt1 | contig 70290 bp, 57 predicted proteins | sample 071ome_19_FD_179974 | JGI IMG/M metagenome (GOLD analysis project Ga0255776, IMG submission 179974) | Coastal salt marsh microbial communities from the Groves Creek Marsh, Skidaway Island, Georgia - 071413AT metaG (version 2) | ecosystem: Environmental > Aquatic > Marine > Intertidal zone >...
GACCCGGACCCCCGGGAAGCGCCGGATTTCATCATAAAAATACTGAGCAAGGGCCTGGTCGTGGTCGTGGATGTGCTGGCGACCGATGGCGTCGATGTAGTCCATGGCTCTGGCAAGCCCCACGGCTCCAGCCATATTGGGAGTCCCAGCCTCGTAACGATGGGGGGATGCCTTGAAGCTGGGCCCCTCAAAGGTAACTTCCTGGATCATTTCCCCACCTCCCTGATAAGGCGGCCAGGAGTCCATGATTGATTTTCGAGCGTAGAGCACCCCAATACCTGTAGGCCCACATATTTTGTGTCCTGAGAAGGCATAGAAATCACAATCGATTTCCTGAACATCGATGGGCATGTGCCCGGCACTTTGCGCTCCATCGACCAGAGTGAGTATGCCCTTGGAGCGAGCCTTCTGGCATAATTCCTTGACCGGATTGATGGTGCCCAGACTGTTGGAGACATGGACACAGCTCAGGAATTTGACATCCTCTGTCAAACGATTGTCCAGCCAACTCAGGTCAAGGCTACCATCCTTTTCAAGGACGGGAATAAATTCCAGGGTGGCCCCTGTCCTTGAAGCAAGGATTTGCCAGGGGACCATGTTGCTGTGGTGCTCCATTTCGGTGATGAGAATCTTGTCCCCGGGTCCCAAAGAGTTTTGCCCTAGGCAGTGGGCGACCAGATTGATCGATTCAGTGGTGCCACGAGTGAAGATAATGTCCGATGCACTGCTTGCATGTAGGAATTCAGCGGTCCGCTCCCTGGCAGACTCGTAGGCAAGAGTGGCGCGGTTGCTGAGCTCATGAATGCCGCGGTGAACATTCGCATGGTCCTTTTGGTAATAAGCCTTGATGGCCTCGATGACCTGATTGGGTTTCTGGCTGCTTGCGGCATTGTCGAAATAGATCAGTGGATGTCCATTGACGGACTGTTCCAGAATGGGGAAGTCATGCCTGAAATGCTTCATGAAAGTAGGGTGAGTCTGGCTTAAGGTGCTCGTATTGAGGAGGGCGGCTTCGCTTACATCAAGCCGAGCTGAAGTCGGGCGGCTTCGGTCATCATGTCCTGGCTCCACTGCGGTTCCCAGACCAGTTCGACATCGGCCTGGGCCACATCTTCAATGCACATCACCTTGTTCTGTACATCCTGCTGAATCACCGGCCCCATGCCACATCCGGGAGCCGTGAGTGTCATCTTCACCAGCACGTTGAATTCGTTGCCTTCCTCAATCGGAGTGACTACGCAATCATAAATCAATCCTAGGTCCACGATGTTGACCGGGATTTCCGGGTCATAGCAGGTTTTCATCTGTTCCCAGACCTGTGCTTCGACCTCTTCGGCGGTGGCCTTTTCTCCTGCGACCGCCGCCTGGATGCGAACTTCTTCGACTTCCCTCCCGAGGGCGTCGGCATGTTTGCCTTGAATGCGAAACATGTTGCCGTTGACGATCACCGTGAAGGCCCCACCCAGCTCTTGAGTGATCTGGGCTTCTTCGCCTTGTTTGAGTGTGACGGGTTCACCAGTGGGCACAATGGCCGCTTCGACATCTCGACTGAGAATGATCTGGGTGTCTTGGCTCATGACAGGGGAGTGGAGGTGTGGGCGTGAAAGTGCGGAAGGGCTTCGAGTTGTTCCCACACTAAATCGTCGAGAGACTTTCGAATGTTTGGATGCTCAATACGATCGATGATTTCACCAGCAAAGGCATGCACCAGCATACGCCTGGCCCTGGCTAGTGGGATCCCTCGGGCACGCAGATACCAAATGGCCTGGTCATCCAGCTGGCCGATGGTTGCCCCGTGCGTGCAGCGAACATCATCTGCATAAATCTCAAGTTGAGGCTTGGTGTCCGCGGTGGCAGCATCGGAAAGCAAGAGATTTTTGTTGGTTTGCTTGGCATCTGTTTTCTGCGCGACCTGACGCACGTGGATGCGGCCATGGAAGACGCTGCGGGATTGATCGTCCAAAATCCCATTGAAGTATTCATGGCTTTCGGTGTGCGGTTGAGCATGATCTACGACCATGTGGTGGTCGATAATCTGATCGCCTTGGGCGAGTGAGAGCCCGTTGAGCGTGCAGCAAAGCCCGGGTCCATCCAGGTGCGTTCGGATATGGTTGCGGCTGATCCGTCCTCCGAGGCTTAAATGATGGGAATCCATGCGAGCATCTCGCGTGATGCGTGCATAGATACTGGCCATATGAAAGGCCTGTTTGGATTCATCTTGAACCTTGATATGCTCCAGATAGGCGTTGTCTTCCACCAGGCATTCTAAGGTAGGAGCCGAGAGATACACCCCTTGATCCATGCCATGGAAGCTTTCCATGACTGTGGCTTTTGAACCAGCCTCCATGTGAATCCAACAGCGGGCAAAAATGGCAGAGGCCTGAGGTTGTGCCGTGGCCACATGCATGATTTGGATGGGAAGCTCCAGTTGGACGCCCTTGGGAACCTTCAAGCAAATGCCGTCTTCAAAACAGGCAGCATTGAGTGCTGCAAATGGACTATCGTTTCCGTAGGTGTATTGTCCGAGGTGGTTTTTGAGCGGCGACTCGGGGTCTTGAACCGCCTGCTTAAGGGACCTAAGGCAGACTTCCTCAGGTAGCAGCGATCGATCGGACAAGGTTTCATTAAAGATGCCATCCACCAAAACCACACGAATACAGGCTGGATCCTTCAGCGGGTTTTCGATGCTCTGAAATGCTTCCTTGGAAATCCCCTTTGAATCGGAGGGGTGTTGGAAGGAGCACGAACGCATCGGATCCAGATTGGTGAACCGCCAGTCCTCATCGGAAAGAGTTGGGCATCCACTGCTCGCATAGCCTGCGACCCCTGCTTTGCGGATGGGGGTCAGCCAGGTAGGGCCTTCATGCATCTCTGGATCCAGTGAATCCAACAGGGGCATCAAGGGATCGGTCGGGGGAGCTTTCAAGGTTTCGGTCATGATGTTTCAATGAGACAACGCAGCAGTTGTCGCCTGAGCTTCCTCGATCACCCAGTCATAACCTTTTTCTTCCAGCTTGAGAGCCAGTTCCTTGGGGCCACTCTTGATGATGCGCCCATCGTAAAGGACATGCACGACATCAGGGACGATGTAATCAAGCAGTCGCTGATAATGGGTGATGACCAGTTGAGAAGTTTGCGGACTCCTGAGTTGGTTCACCCCGTTGGCGACTACTTTGAGAGCGTCAATATCCAGACCTGAATCGGTTTCATCCAACACCGCCATTACGGGTTCGAGTGCCGCCATCTGGAAGATTTCGTTTCGCTTTTTCTCACCCCCTGAAAACCCTACATTGAGCGATCGCTTGAGGAAGTCTTCAGGTAAGTCGAGCAAGGCGGCCTTCTCCTTGATGTATTTCAAGAAAGCCACGGCATCGAGTTCCTTCTCTCCGCGTGCTTTGCGGACTTCATTGATGGCTGACTTGAGAAAATAGGTGGTGTTGACACCTGGGATTTCGACCGGGTATTGAAACGCCAGGAACAGCCCAAGATGCGCCCTTTCCTCAGGTGCACATTCTAGGATGTCCTGATCCTTGAAGTGAATATTCCCTCCAAGGATTTCATATCCCTCTCGCCCGGCGATGACAGAAGCCAGGGTGCTTTTCCCACTCCCGTTCGGCCCCATGATGGCATGGACTTCACCCGACTGAATTTCCAAATCTATTCCCTTGAGGATTTTCCGGCCTTCGACGCCGGCTTGCAGGTTGGTTATTCTCAACAATGATGGGTTGGACATAATGAATTAAAAAAGCATTTGAAAACGGTGGCCATCGATCACTCTTAACCGACACTTCCCTCCAGGCTGACACCGAGAAGTTTTTGAGCCTCCATGGCAAATTCCATGGGGAGTTCGCTAAAGACTTCCTTGCAGAAACCATTGACGATCATGTTGACCGCATCCTGGGTCGAGATGCCCCGCTGATTGCAGTAAAAAATCTGATCTTCACCAATCTTGCTCGTGGTCGCCTCGTGCTCGATGCTGGCAGTGGTGTTTTTTGCTTCGATGTAGGGAAAGGTGTGGGCTCCACACTGGTCTCCAATTAAGAGCGAGTCACACTGAGAGAAATTGCGTGCACCACTGGCTGATTTACGTACCTGGACCAGCCCGCGGTAGCTGTTTTGACCGCGACCCGCAGAGATTCCCTTGGAGACAATCGTGCTTTTGGTGTCCTTACCGATATGAACCATTTTCGTTCCCGTATCGGCCTGCTGGCGACGATTGGTCAACGCCACTGAGTAAAATTCTCCAACGCTCTGGTCTCCGAGCAGGATGCAGCTTGGATATTTCCAGGTAACTGCTGAGCCGGTTTCAACCTGGGTCCAGGAAATCTTAGAAGCACGGCCTTTGCAAATCCCGCGCTTGGTCACGAAATTGTAGATCCCGCCTTTTCCTTCTTCATCCCCGGGATACCAGTTCTGCACCGTTGAATATTTGATTTCTGCCTGGTCCAGGGCCACCAGCTCCACCACGGCGGCGTGCAATTGGTTTTCATCGCGCATGGGTGCGGTGCATCCTTCGAGGTAACTGACATAGCTACTGTCTTCTGCCACGATGAGGGTTCTCTCAAATTGCCCCGACTTGGCCGCATTGATCCGAAAATAAGTGGAAAGTTCCATCGGGCAACGGACTCCCTTGGGTATGTAAACAAAGGATCCATCACTGAAGACTGCCGAGTTGAGAGCAGCATAAAAATTATCCGTGTAGGGAACCACGCTGCCCAAGTAGCGCTGCACCAGTTCCGGATGCTCCTGCACGGCTTCGGACATTGAGCAGAAGATGATCCCTTTTTCAGCCAATGTTTCTTTGTAGGTAGTACCTACGGAAACACTGTCAAAAACAGCATCCACGGCCACGCCGGCAAGTTTGGCGCGTTCGTGAAGCGGAATCCCCAGCTTTTCGTAGGTTTCCAATAATTTCGGATCTACCTCATCCAGACTCTTCGGGCCATCACTGGCTTTCTTAGGGGCTGAATAATAAATGATATCCTGAAAATCGACCGGAGGGTAGCTTACCTTAGGCCACGTGGGGGGCTGCATGGTGAGCCAGTGCCGGTAAGCTTTGAGACGCCACTCCAGCATGAAGGCGGGCTCGTTTTTCTTGTGAGAGATAAAACGGATGATGTCTTCGTTGAGTCCTGGAGGTGCTGATTCGGCTTCAATATCGGTGACGAAGCCGTATTTGTAATCGCTTTTGACAAATCCTTCGATGGTTTCGGTGGCGCTGCTCATGTTGTTGATGGAACTGCGTAATCTTGTTTCAAAGTTCAAAAAGTTTGTGAAGCCACAGCACACAGTGGCCTAGATGCTATCTCGCGGTCTTTCCCTCCACGTTTTAATTTCGATTTCGGTTTGGGCACTTCAAAGGGTCGGCACATCGACCTCGAAGCGAGATATCCACCTGGGTAGGGACCAGGTTTCTGGGAAGTTTCAATGGTAGTTCCCCTTTATCTTTTTTGAAATCCACGTCGTGGATGCTGCCACATTCCTCACAGAAAAAGTGACAGTGTTCGTTCATGTTGGAACAGTAACGAGAAGCTGTACGTTCGACATTGACCTGTTTGATCAGGCCACATTTGACCAGTGCATCCAGTGTGTTGTACACCGTCGCCATGGAAAGCTCCGGCATGGCTGATTTGGCCCTCAGGTAAACTTCGTCTGCTGTGGGGTGATCGGTCTGCTGGAGCAGAGTATGATAAACATGCTCCCGCTGTGCGGTCATGCGCATGCCGCTGCTGGCTAGTTTGTGAGCCAGGTCCTGATCGCTTGTCGCAGATGGAAGATCCTTTTTCATGACAGTCAAAACGCTGCTGTAATGTAGTGGCACCCAGAGGCGTGTCAATAGTTAGAATGATTCTAAATATAAATTCCTTTGGTCAAAGTGGTTCCACGGGTCGCAAAGTTCTCTTTCATGGAGTGATGCCCTGTGAATGCAGGGCATGTGGCAAGCCTTCGCGTTGACGGCATCGTGCTCAAACGACATGATGACAACACCATGCATCGAATGCATCAACTGAGCTGGTTGTGGATCCCTCTCTTTTTGGCAATGGGGCAGGTGCCCACCCTGGGCGAAAACCCCAGACCCAATGTGTTGGTGATCCTGGCCGATGACTGCACCCGCAGCGATCTGAGGCTTTACGGCGGAAAAAATGCCCTCACTCCTCACATCGATCGCCTGGCTGATGACGGTCTGGTGTTTGATCATGCCTATCTGACCTCTGCCATGTGTCAGCCCTGTCGAGCTGAGCTCTACACCGGTCTTTTTCCTATGCGCAATGGGTGTGCCTGGAATCATTCCGCCAGTCGTCCCGGCACCATGAGTCTTCCTCATTATTTAGGGCCTTTGGGATATCGTGTCGGGCTGGCCGGTAAAGTGCATGTCGCCCCACCATCCTCTTTTCCCTTCGAATCCATCGGCGGATTCGATTCCAACTGTGTGCGCTCTCCGACTCAGCCACATCGCTTGGATGAAGTGACTGAATTCATCACTCGCGATCCAAGCCAACCTTTTTGCCTGGTGGTGGCATTGGTCGAACCTCATGTGCCCTGGGTGATGGGTGATCCCTCTCAATACCCTCCTGCAAAAATTCGCCTCCCACCCTATATTGCAGATACCATCCGTACGCGGGAGGATTTCAGTCGATATCTGGCCGAAATAACCTACATGGATTCCCAGGTGGGTGCACTCCTGGATGCTCTGGAGCATGCCTCTCAGGAGAACAACACCTTGGTCTTGTTCTCCTCGGAACAGGGTGCTCAATTTCCTGGCTGTAAATGGACCAACTGGGATGCCGGTTTGCATACGGCTCTGGTTGCCAGATGGCCTGGACACATTCGCGAGGGTCAACGCACTTCAGCCATTGTGCATTATGCGGATGTCCTTCCCACCTTGATCGATTTGGCCGGGGGTGAGGTGGAATCGAGAGCTCTGGATGGCTGGAGTTTTGCTGAAGTCTTATCAGGGCAGCAAAAGACCCATCGCAGCTTGAGTTTCGGCATGCACAACAATGTGCCTGAAGGCCCTCCTTACCCCATTCGGAGTGTCAACGATGGAAGGTATCACTACATCCGTAACCTTCGTCCGGATGATATCTATATCGAAAAGCACCTGATGGGTCTCCGTGGAAACGGCAAACTCAACAACCCCTATTGGGCCAGTTGGGTTTGGGATGCCACCGATAACCCTCAAACCTATGCGTTGGTCAAGCGCTACACTCATCGTCCAGCAGAGGAACTTTATGATCTGACCATGGATCCTCATGAAATGAATAACCGAATCGACGATCCGTCACTTCAAGCCATCAGGCAGTCGTTAAGTGATTCATTGGATCAATGGATGTTGGAACAGTCCGATCCCGGAGTGGAGCAGGACACCTGGCGCTCATTGGAGGCCTCTCGCGTGGGAGAACATCGCTATGGCCCTCCTCAGTAGGAGATCGCTTCAGCGTTACCGGAATGGGTTGATTCACGGGCTGTTTTCCGCTAAGTTCCAAAGATGTTCCCGGTCGAGTCAGCGCAGTCTCTTTCTGTACCCCTGCAGATAGGTTTGTGGATTTTGGCTGCGGGATTGTTATGTCTGGTTTTTCTGTGGCTGCTCAAAATCGAGCCTTACGTCAGGCGACGCAATCGAACCTCAACTTTCTTTCTCTACCCCTGGGCTCCATGGAAGGATTGTCTGGATGGATTCAAGGTGGCGCGAAGACACCGTCGAGGGACACCTTCTTTTTTGTTTATCTTTTGGTGGGGAAGTCTTCTTGAGGTAATAGGACTGATTCTATGGCTCATCGCCTGGTCCTTGCACTTGTCGTAGCCTAAATCTTTCAAGGTTTTTCCATATCACCTGAGGCATAACGCATCACGTGATAGAGAAAATTTTGCTCGATGACCCCACGGATGAGATGAGCCATGGGGCCGATGGCAAACACAGCCACATCTTCGCCGGCATGGGTCTCACTGCTCAGAGCAACCCCTGCTTCTTGTACGTAATCTTCGCAGCCGACATCCACTTCACTCAAATCAGGCCGAGGGCTTCTGGGTGTGTGAAGGTATTTCCAGTCCTCGTGTGCGGCCAGTGGTCCACCGCCATCTCCGATATCCAGATGGAAATGAACCCCGCCGGTGGTGATTTCCTTGGACCTCTTGTTTTGCATGGGGCCCGTGTAACCCCCTCCATTCGCGTAGGCAAGGGTAGTATAGGGGAGCCCCATGGCGTCTTTCTTGGGTGAGGACTCGGGGTTGCCATGGTCATCATTCCCAACCACCAGGCCGAGGATGGGGTTTCCACGAGTGGGATATCCCGCAATGGTAAAGGTATGACTGTGGTCGGCAGTCACCAGGATCAAGGTATCTTCTTTTTCTTCTTCGCTCAGGGCGGATTGGATGGCATGGACCGCCTTGGAAAGGGCTATGGTTTCGGAGAGCGCCCGAAAGGCATTGCCAGCATGGTGAGCATGATCAATGCGACCGCCCTCAATCATGAGAAAGTAGCCTTGTTGGTTTTGCTTCAAGATTTCCAGAGCCTTGAGACTCATTTCACTCAGAGAGGGATCTGAAGGACTCACTTCCTTGATACGGTCTGTTTCGTAAGTCATGTGGCTGCGTTCAAAAAGACCCAGCAACCGTTCGGTCGAGGAAGTGTCCACCTGAAGCAAACCCTTCCGGTCAAAAACAAAGGACGACCCCGGTTGCCTGAGCCAGGTGTCAATGAGGTGGCGTCCATCCAGTCGGTGTCCCATGAGTTTTGGGTCCTCATAATCATGTGCCGTGTTTGGGAGGAAAGCCTGACGTCCTCCTCCCAATACTACCTCCAGTCCGTTACCATGCGAAAACTCCATGAGCTGGCGGGCGATGTCCTTGAATCCGGCCTCCAGTGCCTTCGGGTGATTCTCCTTCATGTCCGCATCATGTTCCCAATTTCTCTCAGGGGAGTGAGCATAGCATGCCGCAGGGGTGGCATGAGTGACGCGGGCGGTGGTCACCACACCCGTCGATTTGCCTTTTTTTTCGAAATATTCCAGGAGCGTCTCGCAAGAAGCGGCTTCTCCCTGGAAGTCCCTGGTAGAGGTGTGGTCCCCCCGGACCACGCGTTGGTCATAGCCAAAGGTGTAGGCCTTGGTTTTGTGTCCGGTCATGATGGCGCTCATCGTGCCGGCTGAATCCGGAGTTTGTTGGTTGGTATTGTAAACCTTTGCCAGAGCTGAATAAGGGAAGTGCTCCCAGCTCAGGCGATGCTCTTCTCCGGCGGTGCCCTTTTGCTGCCCTTCAAGGATGCGGGAGGCAGTCATGGTGGAAATCCCCATGCCATCACCGATGAATAAAATAATGTTCTTTGCCGGCCGGTGATTGGGCCGATGCTTCAGGTAGCGATTCAATTGTTCCCGTTGGTTCTCAAAAGATGCGGGCTCTGACCCCTGTGTTTGTGACTGGAGGTTCCAACAGACTCCCATCCAACCCATGAGGAGGAGGATCGTCCACAATGAACCCCTGTCATGGGCGTCGATCGGTTTCAGGATGTCTTTTTCTTGTGGGCGAACGAGTGGATGTTGAGAGGGGGGCATAGGGAATAGGGTTGCCTGTTGTATTCTTCTTGCGGGGCCAATAATCGTTTTTTGATGATGCATCATGGGCCATGTTCAATCTTCGAAATCAAGCACCGTCCGGTTAAGGGAGGTGGACTCACCTGGTGCCTGGCGCACGGCCCCTGGTTGGTGATAAATGAGCGTAAAAGGGCCAATCTGAATCCGATCCTGATGCCTGAGAAGCATCGGCTTGGTCACTTTTGAACCATTGATCAGGGTGCCGTTGCGACTGTCTGAATCGATGAGCCACAATTCCTGGTTGGATTCTTTCTGAATCATGGCATGACGACGTGAAACCCTTGGATTTGGCAAACAAATATCGCTTGCTTGAGTCCGACCAATGGAGCAGTTCGATCGAATTCTCACCCGTGTCCCTTCCTGCATCTCCACTTCAGCGACTGGGCGAATACGCTCGATCCACTGCTGATCAAACAGATGATGATAAATGCGATTTCGCGTCACCAAAAAATCGCCTCTAACTTTAACCAAGCCCGTAAGTAGTAATTCACTGATGACGGGGTTCTCCTCATCGTAACGAATGCTCTCTCCTCGCCAGACGCTCAAATAATCGTCTAAGAGGGAGATCTGATCCAGGGGGCATCTTCTTACGCGTTCTCTGACATAGAGCAGATTGTCATCCTGTTCCTTGGCACGTGGTGAGAGGAAGAGGAGTTCGCAGATGTGATCCACCAGCTGTGCTGGATCTCCCTCCTGGTTCTGTTCCATGACCGCCTGGCAAAGGCGTTGGGTCAGGTAGGGGTGTCCTTGAGTCCAGTAGTGGATCCGCTCAATGAGCGCGCCGGCTCGCTCCTGATCTTCAGGGTGACGTTCCAGGCCTCGGGCCAGCGGCTTGGCTTCGTCGAGACTGAAGTCATACAGCTCGATTCGATGGCCGATGTTGAAAGGGGTGTGATGTGGATCTTGAATCAGCTCTGAGGGAGTGGCAACGCCCAGAAGACAAAAAGTCACTTTTTCCATCATGGGATCTTCGATCCGGGCATTGTAGCACTGGCGTATGGCTGCAAAAAATTCGTCTGTGCAAAATGAAAGACCTCTGACCACATCCAATTCATCAAAAAAGATGATGAGTCGCTTGGAAATCCTGGGCAAGACCACTTCTCGAATGGCCTGAAACCAGCGCTGAACAGGGCTCAGTCGAAGATGATCCATCCAATAATCCTCCAGCGCATCTTCCATTTGAAGGGACTGGCCGATTTTTGCCAGAAGCCCATCATACCATTGTTCGGCGTTGAGGTTCTGGCCGATGGCTGTCAGGTCCAGGATCAAGGCATTCATGGCCTGCTCTTTGAGTTTCATGGCGGCACGCACCATGCTGGATGATTTGCCCATCTGGCGTGCCGTCAGCACGTAGCAAAACTCGCCTTCCGAAAGCCTCGCGTTGAGCTGTTGGTCGGACGCGCGCTCGACATAGGAAGGGCTATTGTGGTGTAGGGTGCCTCCAGTAGTGAAGAACCAGTTCATCATGTGTCCTCCTCGAAACTCGGGAGTCTTGTTTCTTGGTCAAATACCCAGCCAGAACAAGACCTCGAAAACATTGGCAGCCACTCCCAGCTTGAGGTCATTGATCTGCGGCCGAAATGCCTCTCTCAGCCTCTACGCTCAATGAGTTCAATTTCGTAACCCTCTGGAGCGTCGATGAAGGCGAAACCTCCGCTGCCATCTGCCTTCATCGTGGGTCCGTCCGAGAAAGAGAGTCCCAAACCCTCAAGGTGCTTGCCGAAGGCTTCGAGGCTGTCGACGATAAAGGCCAAGTGGGTGAGGTCCTCCTGCACTTCCACAGCACCGCTGTTGGGGAAGTAACACAACTCGATGAGCTCGTCGCTTTCTGGAGCCTTGAGGAACACCAATTGGGATCCCCTTGGAGATTGATGGCGTCTGACTTCGGTGAGCCCAAGGACTCGGGTGTAGAAATCAACGCTCTTTTCCAGATCGGTGACCCGGTATCGTGTGTGGTCCAGTCTTCTGACAATCGACATAATACTTAAACTAGGTGGAACCTATTACCAGGGCAATCGTTGATTGGGTTCATGAGTGTTTTGCTTCCACAGCTCTCCAGCTTTGCTCTCGTCGTCGGATGGCCTCCCTCAGGAGGATTTCCGGAGACCAGCCTTTTGCCTGAGCGGCAATCACCTGGTCCAGCAGGGCTTCGGCAAACTGGTCGGCAGACTCCGGAAGGCTTGTGGCCTGGAGATGATCGCTCAGAGGAGCTACCTTGCGGGCTTTTTTAGCCATTTTTTCCGCATACTGCAGGGCAGGAAGGTGCCTTGGAATGCCATCCAATGCGGAATGCCTCTCTTCGAGGGTTCCTTTCTTTTCGGATCGTTTGATGGCCTCCCATTGAGTCCAGACGCCTTCGACATCTTCGATGGTCTTTTCTCCAAAAACATGTGGATGCCTGCGAACCAATTTATCTGCCAACTCGTTGCAAACGGCATCAAAATCAAAGGCTTTGCGTTCATGGGCCAACTGGCAGTGGAAGATGACTTGAAGCAGCAGATCCCCAAGCTCCTCGCGCATTTCACCATCATTTTCCATCTCGATGGCGTCAATCAGTTCGTAAACCTCTTCGACGGCGTGAAAGCGGAGTGAGTGATGATTCTGTTCCTGATCCCAGGGGCAGCCATCGGGCGCCCTCAATCGGGCCATGATGTGACAGACGCGCTGAATAGGTGTTTCCTTCATGAACCTTATAAGATCACCAGATCGTTTCGATGGATGATTTCCTGATCGCAGTGCCTCCATTGGGTAAATGTCTCGGCATCAAACCGAGTGATTCCCATGGCAAATTCGGTGCCTTCCTCATCACGGATGCTGACGACTTCACCCTTCGAGAAAATGCCATCAACGCGGGAAACACCTTTGGGCAGGAGGCTTTTTCCCTGTTCTCTGAGGGCGGTCTTGGCACCCGGGTCAACGATCAAGGCACCCTTGGGACGATGAAAAAACGCGATCCAGCGTTTGCGGCCCTTGAGCTTGCGTTGAGAGGGCAGAAACAGCGTGCCCACATCCTCTCCCCGACTCATAGCCGAGAGAATTCCTCTCCGTTTTCCGGGGCCGATGAACATGGGAATGCCGGAGCGGACGGCAATGCGCGCCGCTTCGACCTTGGTGACCATGCCACCGGTCGCCGTCACGCTGGTGGTCCCCTTGGCCATTTGAGTCACTTCCCGATTGATGGTGGACACCTCGGAAAGACGTGTGGCTGCGGGCGTACCGAAATCGCGGATCAACCCATCAGCCGTCGTAAGAATGACAAGCAGGTCAGCAGGAAGAAGGCTGGCTACCAGAGCAGAGAGCCGATCATTGTCCCCGAATTTCAATTCGGTGAAAGACACTGCATCATTTTCATTGACGATGGGAACAATGTCTCGCTGCAAGAGGGCCAACAGAGTGTTTCTCGCGTTGAGGTGCCGATCATGGTGCTTTAGATCCTCATGAGTGAGAAGGACCTGCCCGACTCCAATGCCATGATCGCCAAACAATGTGGCGTATTGTTGCATGAGGTGGGTCTGACCGACAGCCGCACAAGCTTGAAGATCGGCCAGATCCTTGGGCCTTCCTCGCAACCCAAGGCTTCCCATACCGGCGCCGACCGCTCCTGAGCTGACCAGAATCACCTCACGACCTTCTTTTCGGAGTTTCGAAATTTGACCCACCAGCTGTTTTAGCTGAGCGACATCCGGCTGATTCTGCGCATTGGTGAGAATCCCCGTGCCCAGCTTGATTACGATGCGACGAGCTTTCTTTAGTAATTCCGATCGGATCATATCCACCGGCAACAGTTTGTTCTCGAGTGAGTGATGCTTGTCAAGGCCAAGCCCGTGCAAGCCTTAGCAAGCTCTTGTGGGCGCTCCCAGCTCTCAGAGTTCCTTAATGTAGAGGCTGGCGAATTCAATGGGGTCACCGTGGTGCTGCAAGCCGATGGGGCCTTCCGGTGGGATGCCTGGAAGCAACGCATCTTCGATGACCCTGTGTCCGTTGAGGTTCACGCTCAGCCGATCTCCCTTGAGAGTGATAATGAAGCGGTTCCATTTGCCGATGGGGTTGTCGGCAGCCAAGCGGGGAGTGACGGCTCGGCGGACTTCAGGTGAGGTTTCCGGATCATTACGGTAACCATAGACCTCTCCGGAGCCAATGCTCCAGTTCCAGATATTGACCTGGCTTTTGGTGTTGCCTCTGAGGAAGATCCCACTGTCTCCGGCAAAGTCGACTTCTTCGTTGAGGCGCTCTCCTTTTTCGTTTTTTGCATAGCTTCCGTCAGGAAGGATAAGGGGAACCTGGTGTTTGGAGGTCTCGCCGGACCATCGCCAGTCGCACACCATGACAAAATCACGATACGATTCCCGAGTCCACAAGTGCTTGATGTCGGCCTGACTTTTCCCATCGTAAACGAGTTTCCAATCTTGGGCCCTCCAATGATCTTCGCTGCCCACGGGAACCACCCAGCCATCCAGATTCACTCCATTGTAGAGGGTTGTGAAGCCCTGATCGAGCGGGGCCACCATCGAAGGGACTGGAGAGGAGCTTGGGAGTTCCTTGATCCGAATATTCCGGTAATCGACTTGTCCTCCTTCTGATTCCAGCGCGATATAGCCCTTGCGGTAGACGCATTCCTTGCCGCCGGAGACTTCCTTGCCATTGACGGCCAGTTGAATGACTCCATCGAGGCAGGTCACCCGATAATGGTTCCACTCCGGAGAAGCCTTGGAGCGCATTTCGCTCGGGAAACTGCGCGATCCGCGGCTGGGTGCATCGGGGATCATGGTCGACCCATGAATGGGAAAGATATCTCCATGGGTGGTAAACCAGTCGGACTTTCCATAGGCATGATCGAGTATTTGGACTTCAATGGCCCTGAGAAAAGGCACTCCGGGTGCTGAGATGGGTTCCGCCCAGACAAAGAGTCCTGCATTGCCAGCGGCAACCAGATGACGCCACTCGAATTCCAGAACAAAATTTTCGTATTGCCGAACGGTTCTCAGGGCGCCGGTTGGAATACCCGTGCAATGGATCATGCCCTCCCTCACGGTCCATGTGGAAGGTGCGCAATTGACGTTGACCCACCCATCAAGAGACTTCCCGTCGAAAAGGGGCCGCCAATCTTCTGTCTCTCCTTGCGTGTCCTGGGCATGGAGGGGGGGCATCTGGAGCGCGGCTAGGCAGGTGATGAGCAGAAAAATGATCGGCATGATGGTTGAAAGTGTTCGCCAATTATGACATTTCAGCAAGCGCATTTGCTGCCATCATGTCTTGTTTGATTTCTCGAGGTTGCAATTGCCATGGGTGCTGGCACACTCGGGCAATAAGCTGTGGGCCAATGAGCCGTCTGTTTCCATTGATTTGTTCCTGTTTGCATCAGCTGCCCATGCTGTTTTTGGGTTGCTGTCTCCTGCTGGTTTGTCCCACCCGTGTTCAGTGCCAATCTTTCGAATGGGACGCATCAAGCGATCTGGTTTCCGCGGATTTCGGTAATGCCACTTTGGGGCAAGCCCTGGAAAGTATCGCCGAAGCCATGGGCTGGGATGTGTTTGTTGAGCCAGGCCTTGAAGCACGCAGGGTCAAGACGCGATTTAGCCGTCTTCCTCGCAGCGAGGCTCTCAGGCGCATCCTGGGAGATCTCAATTACGCCTTGTTGGGCGGAGAATCTGGGACACCGCGCAGGTTGATGGTGTATGCCATCAGTGCTTCCCGTGCGACTCGCAAGATAGAGATTGCTGACGAAGTCAAAGTGTTTGTTTCTCGCCGTCTGGACAATGAAATCATTGTCCAGATCAAGCCTGGCAGTGAGTTGTCCATCGAGGCTTTGGCCGAGACCTTGGGTGCCACTATTGTCGGCAAAGTCGAGGGACTGAACGCCTACCGACTTTCATTTGAGGATCAAGACTCGGCGGACCGGGCAAGGGAACAGCTCGCTGGATCCGAGACCCTTCAGATCAGCGACAATTATACTTGGGAGCGACCAGGAAACCAACAATCCTTCCCTCATTCCCCTCTGCCCGGTTTACGCATCCAGCCGGAGAATGGATCGGCCTCGACCATTGTAGGCTTGATCGACATGCCGGTCCAAAGCGAAGCGGCTGAACTCGCCCCCTTCCTGCTGCCGGGAATCCATGTGGGAGGCGAAGTTCCTGTTCTGGAGAGTGACCTGCCAACCCATGGAACTTCCATGGCGCATACGGTGCTCAAAGGGGTGGAGATGGGGCTTCAAGGTCAAAACACCACCCCGGTGAAAATTCTGCCGGTCGATGTTTATGGGGGTAGCGAAGCTACTTCCACCTTCGAGGTGGTTTCCGGCATCTATCAAGCGGTCCAGGCGGGGGCTCAGGTCATCAACCTCAGCCTTGGGGGAGCGGATCCCGTTCCCATCATGGAAGAGGTGATCGATCAAGCTTCTGCTCAGGGAGTTCTCTTCGTCGGAGCGGCGGGTAACAGTCCGGGCACCGAACCTGTGTTTCCGGCGGCTTACCCGGGAGTTCTCGCAGTCACTGCTTCTTCTCGTCCGGGGCAAGTTGCGTCCTATGCCAACACGGGAGATTTTGTGGATGTGATGGTTCCCGGTCGCACGTATCTTGATTTCAATGGTGTGACCTACATGGTGAATGGAACCTCTGCTTCGGCGGCCTATGTCAGCGGCCTGGCTGCATCGATTGCTGCAGCCACAGGCCGCCCCGTTCAGGAAGTAGCGTTGGAGCTCAAGGCTCAGCTGCCCAAACCATGATGGGGGGGCTACGCGCCGCAGGCCTTCCTCGCGGCGTTCTGTTCCATGTTCTTGAGGAGCGCCTGGGTGCAGGCTTCCGCGAACTGGGGATGATTGATTTCGAGATCCAGGCTGACCACCTCGATACCCTTTCGAAGGCCTTGCTGGAGACTCTTGAAGAGTTGGGCATCGGCTGCCGGGTCATGAAATGGACCTCCCTTTCCACCGATGACACTGAGTCCACCCATGGGAAGCAGGACCGTGACCGGAGCTGTGTAAGCATTGATTTTATCCGCCAGAATGATGCCCAGTTGTGCACATTCTTCAGGGGTCGTCCGCATCAATGTCACTTGGGGATTGTGAGCATAAAACTGACGGTCGGCGAAGACTGAAGGAATGGTGTCTGGCGCATGAAAATTCACCATGTCGAGACATCCGGGGACGACCACTGAGGGAACGGCGGCTTTCCCAGAGGCTTCATGACGATGGGGCCCTGCACTGAGAACGCCGCCCACCAGCTCGTCTGCCCACTCAGTGGCGGTGATGTCCAGTACGCCTTGTGCCAAACCACTTTCGATGAGGGTCTCCATGGTGCGACCTCCAGCACCGGTGGCATGAAAGACAAGGACCTCGAAGCCGCTCTCTTCCAAATGAGAACGAGCATGCTCGACACAGGATGTTGTGTTGCCAAACATGCTTGCGACGATGGTAGGTTTCTCCTCCTGTTTCTGCGAAAAAGCCTCGACCATGCCGCAGATGGCTCCAGCCCCGCGTTCCATGACCCCTTTGAGGATACTGTTGAGGCCTGACACATCGACGACACTGGGCATCATGACGATGTCGGAAGTCTCCAGGTAGGCCGAAACATCGCCGCTTGCCATCGTTGTGATCATCACCTTTGGAAAACCGACGGGCAGGGCTCGCATGGCAGCTGTGCTCATGGATGTGCCTCCGCCGCCCCCCATGGAAATGACGCCATCAATCTTCCCTTCTTCGACCCATTGTTTCATGGCAACGGGAGCCGCGTGTGCCATCGCCTCGACGCATCGACCGCGATCGCCACAGAGGAGCACCTCCTCAAGATGCCTTCCTGCAGCCTGAAGCACTGCTTCGCGACTCAAGTCGGGCTGAAGGGTGGGAGGGCTTCCCGTGCCAAGATCGACCAGAAGGGTTTGATGTCCGCGCTCCCGAATCGCTCCGGCAAGCCATGCCAGTTCTTCCCCTTTGGTATCAAGCGTTCCGATGACAGCAATGGTTGCCATGAGAGAGTCAATCAATCCTTCGAGTCTGTTTCAATGGACCTCTCCTGAGGAAAGGCCAAAGCGCTGCGCCGCGGGAGCATGGATGGCCTTGAAGGTTTGCGTGAGGGAGGGAAGAGAGGATTCGATGGCCATACGCTCCAGCGAGCTGGCCCCGACAAAGCCCAGCACATCCGTGTGCTCCACGATACGCTGCACATCTTCAGGAGTGTTGATGGGGCCTCCGTGGGCCAAAGGGATGACCTCCTTTCGCGTTTCCTTGACCGCCCGGACAATCGTCTGACACCGCTCGATGGTATCCTCCCAGCTGACCACAGCCTCTCGCACGCCAATACTCCCCCCGACAGTCGTTCCGACATGAACAATGATGGCATCGGCGCCTGCTTCTGCCATGGCTACTGCCTCCGAAACGGTAGCTACATAAACGATGGAGAACAAATCCATCTTGCGGGCGATGGAGACCATTTCTACCTCTTTTTGAAAACTCATACCGGTCTCCTCAAGAACCTGCCGGAATTGACCATCTACAATGCAATGAGTGGGGAAGTTGTTGACTCCGGAAAAGCCCATCTCCTTGACCTTCAGAAGCCAGTGCCACATGCGCCTGCGGGGGTCTGTCGCGTGCACCCCACAGATGACAGGGGTTTCTTCTACCACAGGCAAGACTTCGAACTCCCCGATCTCCATGGCCACTGCATTGGCATCGCCATAGGACATCAGCCCACTGGTAGAACCATGCCCCGCCATGCGGAAGCGCCCCGAATTGTAGATGATGATCAAGTCGCCCCCCCCTTGTTCGATGAATTTCGCGGAAATGCCTGTCCCCGCTCCAGCAGCGATGATGGCCTTGCCTTCCCTCAGGGTTTGATGGAGGCGCTCGATGACCTCCTCCCGGGTGTAGGGGTTTCCCTTACCTGTCCATGGGTTCGGCATAAGGCAACGATGGTTTGGCACAAAAAGGTTTCATGCAGAAGGCTTCACATTAAAACGAGCTGATGATGAATGCAAATCCGGGCTCATGGGAGATCTTCATCTGCTCGGCCGAGTGGCGATGGATCGTTGACTTGAATGGCGCGTAGAGCCAGAGCCGCAGCTGCAAAGCCGAATGAGCCCGTGACCTGCGTGATGCTTCCATAGCCATCGGCACAACCCAGGCGTCCCGAGACTTCCCTAGGGTCGTCCGGGTGACATGCGTCGGAAGCAGGTTCCGGCATGCGAGGGGTTTCTGGTGAAAAGACACAGGAGACCCCCATGGATCGAGATCGCGGAAACCCATGGGTGGCTCTGAGCTGCTTACGAACTTTTTGAAGAAGCCGGTCGTGATGCACTTGACTCAGATCAGCGGTCTGGATTTGAAAGGGATCCACCCTGCCACCAGCGGCTCCCGTGCAGATCGCCGCAATCCCTTTTTCGCGAGCGACCTTCAAGATCAGGCACTTGGCCGATGCACGATCAATGGCGTCAATGATCACATCGGCTCCATCGAGCCACCCGTCTGAGGCAGTGCTCTCGTTGAAAAAGCGATGATGCGCTTCGACCTGGCATTCCGGGTGGAACGCCAAAATACGCTCTTTCATGACTTCCACCTTCGAAAGCCCCACACTCTCGGTGGTCGCATGGATCTGGCGATTGGTATTGGTGATGCAAATATCGTCCATGTCGATGAGTGACAATTGACCAATGCCACTCCGGGCCAGTGCCTCAGCCGCCCAGGAGCCCACTCCGCCGATACCAATGATACATGCATGGGCTCCTTGGATGCATCTAGCGGCTTTTAGTCCGACCAATCGCTCAATACCACCAAACCTTTGGTCCCACCCCTTCATGTGTCTTTGCCCGGTGAAGGAGCGTCTCGAAGTATTTGCGCTGAAGGCGTCAGCTCTTTCATTTCTGCGACGGTTTGCTCGGAGAGCTTGAGCAGGCGTTCGCCGCTTGGGCGAATCGATCGATCGTAACTACCCACGGCTTTGTTGTAGGCACCACTTGCGGTCTCAAGGCCCGATCTGATTTTATCCATATGATCCACAAATACCATGAGGCGGCGGTAAAGCTCTTCGGCTGCGGAGGCAATGGCCCGCGCATTTTCGGTTTGAGCATGTTGTTTCCAGCTCACCGAGACACTGCGCAACAGGGCGATCAGAGAAGTGGGTGTTGCCAAAAGTATCTTTCGCTCTGCGGCCCAGACGATGAGGTCCTGATCCGCCTCCAGCGCAGCGCTGAACAAGGACTCCGCAGGCATGAATAAAATAACGTGATCCAGGGCCTGTGGGAATTGTTCCGGGTAATGACGATCAGCCAGCTGGCGAATGGTCAGTTTGAGTTTTGAAACGTGATGCGCCAGTTGCTCCTTTCGCTGAGCAGGATCGGCATGATCCATGTGACCGAGCCCTTCCAGATCGGGTACTTTGGCATCCACTACGATCATGCGATCCCCGGGCAATTTGACAATCATGTCTGGCTTGGCTTCCCCTGATTGCACCTGTTCCACAAAATCACAATGAGCGCTCATGCCGGCCGCCTCCACGACGCGTCGCAGGGTTTCCTCACCCCAGCGACCTCTTGCCTGGTTGGAGCTCAGGATGCGTCTCAACTGAACGGTCTCTTGCGAAAGAGTGAGGTTTTGAGAAGATAAATGCTCCAGTTGATTTTTGAGTTCCCCCATGGATTTGGAACGGTGCTGTTCGGTCTCGCTGAGTTGTTTCTGGTATTGCTTGAGATGGTCTTCCAGTGGTTTGACCAGTGCAGCGATGGATTCCTGTCGCTTGGAAAGATCTCCCCTGGCTGATTCTTGCAGCGTGGCAAAGGTTTCCTTCGCTAATTGGAGGAAGGCCGGGTGCGTTTCCTTCAGGGCATCATTGCTGAGAGCCTTGAAAGATTCCTTCAGGCCCTCCAAGGCTTTGCGATGATCTTCCTTGAGGGTAGTCAGGTGTTTCTCGTGCAGCTGGTCCTGCTCTGTTCGATAGGATTCCGCCGCCTCGAGCCGAGCCTCTGCCTGAGCTTTTTGGTCGCGCTCCTTTTCCAGGGAAGACCTCAATTCTTCCACCGTCTGCTGAGAGGATGCAATTTGCTGTCGGAGCTCGGCCTCCAATCCGTCCTGACGGTTGTCCTTGGAAGGGGTTTGCGGACGCCGATAGAGTATCCCAACCCATCCCGCCATTCCGAGAACAAGGATCGTCAAGCATGGAATGATCCACTCTGGACTCATAGGTGATCTTCAGGTGTGGGCGATTGCTTCGATTTCGACTTTCGCACCCATCGGCAGGGCGGCGACCTGAATGGTCGATCGTGCGGGATAGGCATCGACAAAAAAGCGAGCATAGACCTCGTTCATGGCTGCAAACTCTGCTAAGTCGGTCATGAACACCGTGGTTTTCATCACATGCGACAGGCTCAGACCCTCACTTTCAAGAAGGCCCTGCAAATTTTGAAGAACGCGCTGGGTTTGTTCTTGGATGCCTCCGGGTACTAGAAGATTGGTTTCAGGGTCCAGCGGGATCTGTCCCGCCGTGAATAAGAGCCCATCCTTGCGAGTACCATGATTGTAGGGCCCAACTGCCTTGGGGGAGTTTTCAGGAGAAAAAGTTTTTTTCAACATGATGTTTGATTCTTCCAGATTCTAGGGAGAAGCCTAATACAGATTCAACCTGCAATCCTGCATTGATGCCTCAAAGGCCGACTTCGATGGGGGCCCTTTTTGAGGTTTCGGAGAGACTTTCTTCGCAGTCTCGCCAACATGGCTCAAGTGGCTTATCCAAATATCACTTGCACCAAGCCTCTCAACTCATCATCTTGTCCTCAACATGAGGTTAGATTGTCAGGATTCCGAACCCAAAAAGCCGGTCGCAAGTAAGATCACCGATTCTTTGCTCAAGCAGAGAATCATTACCCTTTATGGGGAGATCAATCAGGAGGCCGCTGAACGTGTCACACAGTGTCTTTTGGTGATGGATGATGAATCCAACGACCCCATCCGCTTGATCATCAACTCGCAAGGTGGACATGTGGAATCTGGCGATACCATTTTTGACATGATTCGCTTCGTCAAATCCAAAGTCTATGTTGTGGGCACGGGTTGGGTTGCCAGCGCTGGGGCATTGATCTATTCAGCTCCTCCCAAAAAATATCGCCTGAGTCTTCCCAATACGCGATTCATGCTCCACCAACCCATGGGTGGGGTGGGGGGATCCGCTTCGGACGCTGAGATTGAAGCGCGGGAGATCATCAAGATGCGGGAACGCCTCAACCAGACCTTCGCTGACCAAACGGGCCAGCCCATCGAAAAAGTAAGGCAAGACAGCGATCGTAATTTCTGGATGAGCCCCAAGGAAGCCATGGATTATGGCTTGGTGGGTAAAGTGATCAAATCGATCAGCGATTTGGCCTGACGGGAGGCCAAGCAGCGTGAGGCGTGGAAGCCAATGGCTGCTGTCGGCTTCTCGATGGTGAATGGCCAAAGCGAAGATTTTTGCGAGATGCGTTCGCAACCAGCCGAATGCTATGTTTTTTTGGATCTGCCTATTGATGGGGATGGTGGGGTTGCTTGCCTGCTATGATGTGTTGCAGAGGAAGCACGCTATCCTGAGAAATTTTCCTGTCCTTGGTCACATGCGTTACTTGCTGGAATCCATTGGACCGGAGCTTCGCCAATACATCGTGGCTCGCAACGATGAGGAACGACCTTTCAACCGTGATCAGAGACGTTGGGTGTACGCGACTTCCAAGGAGCAAAATGATTATTTTGGTTTTGGTACTGACAACGACCTGGACCTGACGCCCAACTACCTGTTCATCAAAAACAGTCCCTTCCCGCTTCTTCGTTCCCTTGGCGAACCGGAATATCCGATTCCTTGTGCCAAGATTCTCGGGCAGGCCCGCCAGCGCCCGAAGGCTTTCCGGGCTTCCTCCGTCGTCAATGTATCCGCCATGAGTTTTGGTAGCTTGAGCGGGCGAGCGGTGGAGGCAATCAACCGGGGCTGTGCCTTGGCTGGAGCGCTTCATAACACGGGGGAAGGAGGCATCTCGCCCCATCATGCGCATGGTGGCAACCTGATCTGGCAAATTGGTACGGGTTATTTTGGGTGTCGTGATCCAAAGGGTGGATTTGATCCAAACCTGTTTCAGGAAAAGGTCCAAGCCTTCCCGCAAATCAAAGCCATTGAAATCAAGCTCAGTCAGGGTGCCAAGGCAGGTCTCGGCGGTGTGGTGCTGGCCCGAAAAGTGACTCCCGAAATTGCTGCGATTCGAGGAATCGAACCCTGGAAATCTTGTTTGAGCCCCCCAGGGCATGCTGCCTTCCACGATGTCGACAGTTTGTTGGATTTCGTAGAATCCTTGGCAGAGCTTTCCGGGCTCCCCATAGGAATCAAGTCTGCCGTCGGGCAGATGTCCTTCTGGGAGGACCTGGCAAGCGAAATGTCCAAAGGAAGGCGTGGGGTCGATTTTGTGACCATTGATGGCGGGGAAGGAGGCACTGGGGCGGCTCCGCTGGTATTCAGTGATCATGTGGCCCTACCCTTCAAGCAAGGTTTCAGTCGAGTTTACCAAACCTTTCACCGCCACGGTCTCTGCGACAAGGTGGTGTTCTGGGGAGCTGGCAAGCTTGGCTTTCCTGATGCTGCGATTACCGCATTCGCTTTGGGTTGTGATGGCGTCATGCTGGCCCGCGAAGCCATGCTTTCCATCGGATGCATCCAGGCTCAGCATTGCCATACCGGCAATTGTCCAGCTGGCGTCGCCACACAGAGTAAGTGGTTGATGCGAGGATTGGACCCGCAAGACAAGTCCGCCCGATTGGCTCAGTATCTCAAGTCATTGAGGAAGGAAATCCTACGGGTTTGTCATGCTGCGGGAGTCGCCCATCCGGCGCTGATGGATTCCCGACATATCGAAATATCCGATGGTCAGCTGGGAACACGAACCCTTGAACAGGTTTATGGCTTTCCAGAAGGCAGTCGACGAGTGTCCCCTTCAGAATTCGAAAAAGTGACACATTGGATGAACTCGCTCAGCGGTGAGGGTGCCCACTCAACCCGTGCTCCCCTAAAGCAAGGGTTCGATGCATGAAGGATCCGTATTTACAACGCGCCGATGAGGTGTTTGCCATTGAAATGGAAGCCCTTGAAGCGGTGCGCCAATCCCTGGGAAGCTCCTTTGGTCAGGTGGTCGCCTCTTTGGTAAGGATCCTCAACCAAAGGGGTAAAATCGTGGTCGTGGGTGTGGGGAAGTCGGGCAATATCGGCCGCAAGATTGCCGCGACGCTGACAAGCACCGGGAGCACAAGTGTCGTGCTTGACAGCGTGGATGCGATGCACGGTGATTTGGGTTTGGTCAGCGAAGGTGATGCGGTCCTTCTACTGAGTTATTCGGGCGAGACCAGTGAACTCATTGATCTGATTCCCGCACTGAGGCGCATAAACGTTCACTTGATCGGTATGTGCGGTGTAGTGAAATCCACCGTGGCCAAGGCCTGTGATCATCTGCTGCAGGTCACCATCCCCCGTGAGGCTTGTCCCTTCAACCTGGCACCTACCTCCAGCACCACAGCGATGTTGGTGATGGGCGATGCCTTGGCCATGGCCGTTTTGGAAGCCAGAGGCTTTCGCAAGGAGGACTTTGCATCGCGACATCCAGCAGGGGCGATTGGTCGAGCCCTGCTGCTTCGGGTCAGTGATGTCATGAGATCCGGGGGCCGGAATCCAAAGGCCTCAACCGATACACCCATCAAGGAGGCCCTCCTCATCATGGGTAAAGCCAAATCGGGTTGTGTCTCACTCGTTGACCACGAAGGAAAATTACAAGGCGTTTTTACCGATGGTGACTTGAGACGCTATCTTTCAGCTGAGGACTATGATTTGGACGCGCCTGTGGGTCGTATCATGACCCGGAATCCAATCACCGTTGGCCACGATGCGTTGGCTGTGGAGGCGCTCAACCTTTTTGATAGTCAGCCTATTGATGATCTCATTGTGGTGGATGAGGCCCAACGGCCTGTTGGACTCATTGACAGCCAGGATCTTCCCAAGTTGAAATGGATGTAATGAGAGGATGGGGGGGGTATGCTCCCGATCTAGAATATAGGAAATAGTTGTTATGAATAACAGATTAGACCTCCCTTGTCTGGTTTTTTCACCTTTTTTATGCCAGCCGCAAAAAAGGCTGTAACCCGCCAGGTCTCCGTCTCGTCTACCTTCAACGTATGATCAATTTAAGAAAAGCAATTACTGTTGGCTTCGCCGCCATGGCGATGTTTTTAGGCAATGCCGATTTGCAGGCCCAGGGCCGTGGAGGTCAAGGTGGGCCTGGAGGTCAGGGAGGTCGTGGTGGTCAAGAACGAGGCCGCGGTTGGGACCCAGCCGAGATGCGCGCTCGAATGATGGAACGATTGCAAGAGCAATTTGGGTTTTCAGATGCCGAATTCAAGGCCATTCAACCATTGATTGAAGATGTGCAATCTAAGCAGAGAGAAGCGCTTGGCAGCCGCATGGCAGGCATGTTCCGTGGATTCACTGGCCGTGGCGGTGGTCGCGGGGGGAGAGAAGAATCCAATGCCGAGCAATCTGCCCTGGAACGTGCTGTGGAGGCAAATTCCAGCATTGAGTCCAAGTTGGCCGCCTACCGAAAGGTTCGCGATGAAAAAAGAGCCGCTCTCAAAAAGTCTCAGGACACTCTTAAATCAGTGCTGACTCTCAAGCAGGAGGCTCAAGCTGTCCTCATGGGCTTGATTGACTGATTTCAGTGTCAGGAAACTTGGATACGCTCGTTTGATGGATTCGGCATGACTGATTTACTCCAGCTGATGGTCGAGTCTCGACAGCTTTCCGCTTCAGACGCCGAGTGGCTTGCCAAGCAACAAGGCCACGGAGCGGAGGGCTCTTTTGATTCCGAATCCGAGATTCTACGGTGGCTCGCGCAAGAGTATGCTGTATCGTACTCCGACCTCGAGCAGGTGGAGGTGGAAAAGGAGGTGTTGAGCCTTTTCCCGGCAAGGTTGCTCCTCAAGGAGGAGCTGTTGCCGCTGCAGCGCTCCAACGGTTCTGTCGACATTGCGACCAGTCGACTGTTTGCGACGCAGGGGCTCGATACCCTCAAGTCACTGACCGGCTTAAAACTCAACCCGGTTTTGGCTCCAAGTGAAGCCATCCAGCGCGAGATCAAGAAACGTCTGGGGGTGGGGGCAGACACCATTGATACGCTCAAGGACGATGCTTCCTTTCAGGTGGTCCATGATGAGCTTTCGGTGGATACCGATCTCGAAAATGCGGCCGAAGATGCCTCGATTATTCGTTTTGTGAATCAAGTGCTCAGTGATGCCATTGACCTTCGAGCGACTGACATTCACCTTGAGCCATTCGAAAACGAACTGCAAATTCGTTATCGCATTGATGGGGTGCTGCAAGATGTTCCGGTTCCTTCCGAGATTAAGCGGTTTCAACCCGCCATCGTCTCCCGTGTCAAAATACTGAGTCAGCTCAACATTGCTGAAAAACGACTTCCTCAGGATGGCCGTATCAAATTGAAAGTCAGACAGGGTGAAGTCGACGTGCGCGTTTCCATCATACCCATGTTGCATGGTGAAGCGGTGGTGATGCGTCTGCTCCGTCAGGATGGATCCATCCCCGGCCTGAACCAGATAGGGATGGCAGAGCGGGAGCTGGGGCTTTTTGAACAAATTCTTGAAATGCCTCATGGCATTTTTCTGGTCACCGGGCCGACAGGCAGTGGAAAGACGACGACTCTTTACACCGCCCTCAACACCATCAATGACACGGTTCGCAAAATCATTACCGTGGAGGACCCCGTTGAATATCAAATCCGAGGGATTAACCAGATTCAGGTATCCGAGAAATCGGGTCTGACCTTTGCTCGTGGACTGCGCGCCATTCTTCGACACGATCCGGATGTTGTCTTGATTGGTGAAATACGAGATGAGGAGACGGCCCGTATTGCCATCCAAGCGTCTTTGACGGGGCATTTGGTCTTTTCCACGTTGCATACCAATGACGCGCCCAGTGCGATGACGCGCCTGATCGATATGGGGATTGAGCCTTACCTGGTAGCTTCATCTTTGGAAGGGGTTCTGGCCCAGCGATTGATTCGAACCCTTTGCACCCATTGTCGAATGGTCGACACTTCTGAAAGAGTTCAGGCTTTGCGTGAATCCCTCAAGATGGCACCCGAGACAGTGATTTATCAGGCAACGGGTTGCCGCGAGTGCCGTCAGACGGGATACCATGGTCGAAGGGCTGTTTTCGAAATGATGGCGATCAGCTACCCGATTCGTCAGAAAATCCTGCAACATTGCTCCAGCGGCGAATTGAAACAGATGGCTCAGAAAGAGGGGATGAGGACCTTGAGTCAGGATGGCTGGCGCTTGGTGGAGGCTGGGGTAACCACTCCGGATGAAATCCTTCGAGTCACCAAGGATGACGTTCTTTCATTCCATCAGCCCCCATCCTAGTTTTGACCCATTATCAATACAAAGCACTCCAATCCGATGGAGTCGTTACCCAGGGAGATCTGGAGGCAGCTGGGCGACAGGATGCCTTTCGCCAGATAGAGAGCCTCGGGCTCAAGCCCATTCGCCTGACGGAAAAATCCGAAAAGGGTGACAAAGCCAAGGGCTTATCCCGCGCAGTTGGCTTCAGCTGGGGGTCAGGGAAGGTGACCTTCAAGATGCTGGAAAACTTTACACGGCTTCTTTCCAGTCTTCTGGCAGCCGGAGTTCCCCTGAGCCGAGCCTTGGTCATTCTTTATCGCGAGGCTGTTTCGCCTGCCGCAGGCGAAAAATGGAAAGCGGTTCATGACCTGGTAGTCGACGGCATGTCCTTGGCCAATGCCATGGCCCGATTTCCGGAAACCTTTCCGCGTGTCTACGTGGCGATGGTGGAAGCGGGTGAGACAGGAGGATTCCTGGATCTGGTGCTGGGCCAGATTGCGGATTTTCAATCACGCGACAAGGAGTTGAGGGGTAAGGTCTTTTCGGCCATGATTTATCCTGTGGTGCTGCTCTTTCTTGCCCTCGGTGTGCTGGTGTTTTTGATGATGTTCTTCATTCCCCGCTTCAAGGTGCTTTTTGAGGGTTTTGACGCAGCTCTGCCTCTGTTGACTCAGGTGATTGTTTCAACCAGCGAATTTTGTCAGTCCTATGGGCTGTTCATTGCTGTCGGGCTTGGTGTGGTGGGTATTGCTTTGCGCAATTGGCTCATGACTGAAAAGGGACGGCGACGTTTTGAGCAGGCCATGCTCCGACTTCCCGTGGTGGGTCCGCTCAATGCGCAATTTGCCATGGCTCGTTTTTGTCGCATGCTGGGCACCTTGCTTCAGGCTGGGGTCCCACTTATTCAGGGATTGAATGTGGCGCGACGTTCGATTGGTAACCAAATACTGGTGGATGCCGTGGCGGAGTCTATTGAGCGGGTTAAGAAAGGAGAGTCACTTGCCAGGAGTCTTTCAGATTGCCGCGTGCTTTTTCACGGATCGGTTTTGGAAATGGTCTCCGTTGCCGAGGAAAGCGGCCGTCTCGATCATGAGTTGATCCGCCTGGCAGAAACGACCGAAAAAGATCTCGATCAACAGCTCAAGACAGCGGTTTCGCTCATGGAACCCCTGATGCTTTTTTTGATCGCTGGCTTTATCGGAACCATTTTTATCGGAATGGTCATTCCTATTTTTACGATTCAGGATTACATTAAATAAACAGGTCAATAGACGAATGATGAAATTGAAAACGCATACACTCGGAAAAGGAAATAAGTGCCGGTCAGGATTCACCCTGGTTGAAATGCTTTTGGTGTTGGTTATTCTGGCAGCTCTAGCAGCGGTGGTAGTCCCCAAGTTCGCTGGCCGATCCCAACAGGCCAAGGAAACAGCCGCTCGTAGTCAGATTGCCAACATCGAAATTGCCCTGGACATGTTTGAAACCGACAATGGGTATTACCCTAACGGCAGTGATGGTTTGGAGGAGCTCGTCGACCAGCCCAGCGATGCAACCAGTTGGCAGGGCCCCTATCTCAAGAAAGGTGTCCCACTGGACCCTTGGGGAAACGATTACGTATACAATTACCCAGGCAAGCAAAATAACGGTGGCTACGACATCCTCTCGATGGGCCCAGATGGCCGAGTCGGGGGCTCAGATGACATCACCAATTGGGATAATACCCGCAGCAATTAGGGGTGTTGATCCTGGTGGTAACGGCTTTTCGGCAAGCAATGACGTTTCCTGGTGCCGATGCACTTTCGAATCTATCGAACCTTCTCCGCGATGCGCATGAGACGCGCATTGATTCATGGGAATGGGGCCAAGTCCAGGTGGAAGTGTCAGGGATTCACTTTGCTTGAGTTGATCCTGGTCATGGTCCTTCTGACGGGTGTGATGGCTGTGGTAGCGCCTTCCCTCACAGTCTTTTTTCGTTCGGCGGCCCTGGATGAGGAGGGGCGAAGACTGGTGTCGGTGATTGAAATGACTCGAAGAGAAGCCATTGCCAGTGGCTTCGCAACCCAAGTGTGGTTTGATTCGGACAGAGGGCTATACGGGATGCGAGAGCTTCAGGGCGTTCAAGCGGATGTCTTGCCCGCATTAGATGAAAAAAAGCCGCTTGGAAAGCGCATCTTCCGGATGCCTTCAAACCTGGTGATGGAACTGGACAATACCTCTCTTTTTGCCTCCACCATCGCCAGTATTATATACCATCCGGACGGACATTTAGACGAGAATAGCCTTCTTGGACTCTTCATCAAAAACAAGCGCAAGGAAGATCAAAAAATCCAAATCACTCGATCGGTCAACGGGTTAAGATTTGAGATTCGTAAAGGCAATGAAATGGTGCCCCTCCAAAGCGAAATCCTTCAGATTCCGATCAACTGAAAAAGCCTTTACCTTCGCTGAGGTCTTGGCTGCCATGGTCTTCATGGCCATCCTGATTCCCGTGGTCATGCAAGGCTTGTCTCTGGCGAACCGAGCCTCTGTGTTTGCCGAGCGTAAGCGCATGGCGGCCTTTCTGGCACATGGCAAGCTCAATGAAATCGTTTCCACTGAGAGTTGGAGTTTTTCCTCCAACCGTGGGGATTTCAGTCCTGAGTATGCCATGTATCAATGGGAGTTGCTGCAGTCAGGCTGGGAACAGGATAATATGCAGGAGTTGACTTGTGTGGTGACTTTTCAGGTTCAGGGAAAGGATTACCAAATTCAGCTTTCAACCTTGGTGGAGGATGGCCTTTGAAAATGGCTTCGCAGATTGCTGAGGTTCCATCGAACCCAATTCAGAAGGGATGCCGAGCCTTTACATTGCTGGAGTTGCTGATGGCCAGTGCGGCTTTTGCCATGATTGTTCTGGTGATGAAGGTCACCCTGATGGGCTCTTTGTCTCTTCGCAACCGAAGTCAGGAGCGTATGGATGCGCTGAATCTGCGCATGAGGGTCATGGATATTATGGAAAAAGACCTGCGGCAATGCTTGCTCAAGGGGACTCCCTTTGCTCAGGAGTTTTTGGGTGATTCGCAAGGCCAGGGGCTGACGCGAAACGATCAATTGACTTTCTACACGGCATCGGGAGTGATTCAGACCAATCTTCCATGGGGGCACCTGCAAAAAATAAGTTACTATCTTCAGCAGCCTCTTTCGGGCTTCCAGCAAGAAGAGGAGGAAGGCTGGGCTCTTTATCGAGAGGTCACTCGCAATCTCGCCCCCGCCGGTGGGGTGGAGATTCTGATAACGCCCCCGCCGCTGGTTCGCGGCGTTCACTCACTGGCGTTTCAATACTATGATGGCGAATACTGGCAGGAGACGTGGGATTCCAGCACTGAGGAAACCGAGCTACCAATGGCCGTTCGCATTCGTCTGACCTTTCTACCGGAGAACCCTCAGGAGCGCTCCCAGGGTTTCGGCGATGATCGGTATTATCCCATGCTACAGACAATCGTTCCCCTCATGTCCGTGGCTCAAGTCGAGGAGGATACCTCGGAAACCCTGGAAAATTCAGAAAGTGCGGAGGAAACAGCGCCTTCGGGCGGACGATGAAGGCCGCAAGATTCAGTATGCCATTTGCGATCCCGCGGCCGTTAGGCGGCCACGAATTGCAATCAAATGTAACCAGAGGCACGGTCCCAGCGTCTGGACAAGGAAGTTATCTGAGCACGTTAAAACATGAAATGTTGTAAGACCAGCTCGTGGCAAGGTTTGAAGGTCCGTCGATCCAGCGGGTCGGTCTTGATTATTGTCATGTGGGTTGCTCTTGGCCTGGTCAGTGTCACCCTTTATTTTGCTCAGGCCATGTATTTCGAGTTTCGGGCTTCTGATCAATATCTGCAGGGCTTGCAGGCACAGCAATCGCTGGAAGGTGGACTTCGGTATGCCAAATATGTCCTGGCTAACGCAGAGGAAGAGGGGGTCCTGCCTTTGCCATCCACTTACACCACCGAAAAAGGTCTGGTGGGTAAATCGATTTTCTGGTTCCTCGGCAGGCATGAAAACGCTGATAACCAGACCCTACCGGCATTTGCCCTGGTGGATGAAGGGGGGAAATTGAATCTTAATCTGGCAACCCAGGAAATGCTGGAAGCCCTGCCAAATATGACTCCCGAATTTGCCGCGGCCATCATTGACTGGCGAGATGAGGATGAAGAGGTGAGCGATGGTGGGGCTGAGGCGGCGACTTACAGTCGCCTGGTCCCCTCTCGCGGTATCAAGAATGCCCCATTTGATTCAGTAGATGAATTAATGATGGTCTATGGTGCTGATCCTCTTTTGATTTATGGTGAAGATACCAACCAGAATGGAATCCTCGATCCAAACGAAAATGATGGCAACATCAGTCCGCCTGAGGACAATGCCGACGGGAGGCTGGACCCCGGATGGGTAGATTTTCTGACCGTCTTCACGCAGGCCGAATCCCAGCAAGGGGATGATGAAGCCACTACTGGGGACGCTTCCCAAACGCCGCCAACCAGCAATCTTATTTCCGAGGAAGAAGAAACCCTTCAGGTCAATGTCAATACGGCTACTGCAACGGTGTTGGCTTGTTTGCCAGGTATGGATGCCCAGAAAGCCCAGCAAATCATCAGCGCCAGAAGCTCGCAGACGACTCTCGGTGAAGACATTGCATGGGTGAGTGAGGCTCTGGGCGACAGTGGCCTTTCGGAAACACAAAACTATCTGGTGGGTAGCAGCTATGCCTACTCGGTGGATGTGGTGGCGGTGGGTCAGAATGGTCAGGGCTTCCGGCGAAGTCAGTTTGTGTTGGACACCAGTGGCGAAGAACCCTCGGTCGTCTTTCGCAAGGACATGGATCGTCAGGGATGGGCCCTGGGCATGCCGCTGAAGGAAGAAATCAAATTATTTGTCAGCCAATGGCGCGTACGATGATGGCTTGGAAAAAAAGCAAACCCAGTTCCCTTCTCTCCATGGAGTGGGGGTATGCCCAGTTGCATTTTGAATGGGTTAAAAAAAACGGTGGCAAGCCTCATTGCATGGCTCGGGGAAGTGTGGCCCTGCCTGAGAATCCTTTCCAGGAACCTCCCGAGGTCATTGCCGCAGCCATTCGGCAAGCTTTGGACCAGGCTCAGGTAACCGAAAAGCATTGTATTGTTTCCCTACCAGTTGGGTGGTTGTTTTCCTGCAGGACCGAGCTGCCGGAACTGGAGCAGGAAGATTTGCAAAGTTTTTTGGATACTCAGGCTGAGCGGGAATTTCCTCTGCCTTTGGACAGTCTGCAGATTGCGCAGGCGCCCTTCCAAGACCATCTCGAGGAATCCCAACGTTTCATGATGGCATTGCCAACCCAGCGCTTTGATTTGTTGAACGAAGTCATGGAGCGAGCAGGGCTCAAACCACTGAGCTGGTCAGTGGCTCAGGCAGGCCCTTCCTTTCTCCAATCGCTAGGTGCTCAGGATGCCCTTTGCCTCCTTGCCACTCCCATGGGCTACGACCTTCTTGCCGTCAGTGGAGGCGCACTGGTCATGGGGCGTAGTTTGAGTGAATCAAATCAGCCCCAGCAGCTTGCACGAGAAATCAAGATCAGTCTCGGAGAACTCAGTGTGGAAATGCAGCGTTCCATCAGGACTTGCCTGATCCCCCTGCAAGCCTCTCAGGAAGGGGTTGCCCAAGAAGCTCTGGTTCAATTGCAGGAACGTATGGGCATGAGCCATCGTATCCTATCTGGTGAGCCATCGCTTGCGTATTGTCTGGCTTGTGACTTTCTCGTTGGCCCTGCTAATCCAATCGAATTCTTACCGCCCCAGGTGAACGTCTTGGAGGCGTGGAGCCGTAAGTTTGACGGTGGACGTCATAAGTGGATCGGGGGAGGTTTGGCGGCAGCTATTCTTCTCGTCAGTCTGATTTTCTTCTGGCAGGGACAGACTCTGGAGGCGCTTGAAGATCAGTGGGCAGTTATGGAAGAACCGGTTAAGGAGCTGGAGACTCTTCAGCAGCGCATTCGCCTTTATCGCTCTTGGTATGATCAGAGCATTCCCACGCTTCAGCTCATCGAGCATTTGACTGAGGCATTTCCCGAGGAAGGGGAGGTATGGGTCAAGGAGTTGGATATCCGCGAGAATGGCCAAGTCAGCTGCTCGGGTTTTGCCAACAGCAATCGGGCTTGGCTGGATATGCTGGAAAAATTACGCGGCTCATCCCAAGTCAAGGATCTGACGGTGGATCAAGTCAGGGATGATCGCCAGACACAGTTTTCATTTCGATACCGCTGGGAGGCTTCACAACCATGAATACGGTGCAAAGAGAGAAATGGCTGGTGAACCTCGCGATTGCGGCGGTGATCCTTTTGTTTGGAGATCGATTTGTGTTGGGACCGCTTGTCACGACTTGGGATGAACGCAAAGAGCGTATTGAGCAATTGGATCAGCAGGTGATTCGAGGTCAGGCGCTGATGGATCGTGAATCGGCCATTCGCCGCAAGTGGCTGGAGATGTGGCAGACGGCCATCCCTAGAACCAAATCCGTCTCTGAGAATCAGGTATTGCAGTCAGTCGACCGATGGGCCCGGGAGAGTCGCATCAGTTTCACCTCCATCAAACCGACCTGGCGGGTTTCGGACCAGGGACATCAGTTGCTCGAATGTCGTGCCAATGGTTTTGGTGACCTTGGTGAGATCATTCACTTTGTGCATGCTCTGGAATCCGATGATCTGGCTTTACGAGTCAACCTGATCGAATTAACCCAGCGGGATGAGAAAGGATCAAGCATTGGCATGAATCTTAACTTCAGTGGTCTACTGCTTCCGGAGGCAATGAAATGAATAAAAATTTGCTTCTTTTGGTAATATTAAGTGCTGCAGGCCTCTTTTTCGGTCATTTGAGTCGAGAAGGACGTCTGCTCGCACAATCTGATGAAACCAAACCCGCTTTCGGGGCGTCTGATAGTGTGGAAGAGGGGATTGAGCCAAACGAGGGTTCAGGGGAGGCTTCCGATACGCTTGCGGAAAGGGAAGTCCAATATGAGGTCGAGGACAACCGAGATGGGAATTCATTCCCATCTCTTGCATCCTTCAAGCTGATTCAGGAGAGAAATATTTTCGATCCGGAACGACGCAAACCCAGGGAAATGCGGCGCGAAAGACCCGTTGAACCCCCTCGGGAAGAATCCTTTACCCTGTTGGGGACGATGTCTTACGGAGAACGGATCCTGGCTTTTTTTGAGGGAACCCAAAGGGACTGGTCGGGGGCCGTTGAACTGGGTAAGGAAGTGGCGGGCCATACCCTGAAGGAGGTCGGATTTGACAACGTTCTGCTGGAGCTGAAAGGTGAGTCCATTGCGCTCCAAGTGGGCGCAGGTCGCTCAAAGCGAGGAGATGCAGATTGGGAAACGCAGGAGCGCGGCTCTTGGAAAGGGAGCAGTGGCGGAAGCCGCTTGGGACGTTCCAGCCGATCGACATCTTCCTTTACTTCTCGACCAGCGCGCCCAGAGGATTCAGCTGATGCCGAATCGGCTTCAGCTGGTGGAGGAAGTGAAAATGCCGCTGATGAACCAGTGATCGATGAGGCGGCCAGCGATATTTTGAAGCAGATGATGGAAAGACGCAGACAACAAGTGGGAGAACAATAGCCATGATAACCAAACGACCAATCCTTTTGACCGCCCTCTTGGGGCTGATGAGTTTTTCTCCATGGCCACCCGCCATGGCCCAACAAACTGTAGCGTCTGAAACCCCAAACACTGCTCCATCCTCCGATGACAGCCAAGGAAAAGGGCTAAGAATGAATTTCCGCAACGTGCCCCTTGAAATGGTCCTGGAATACATGAGTGAAGCCGCAGGGTTTGCCATCATTGCTGAAGCAGATGTTTCGGGGACCGTCAGTGTATGGAACAATGAACCACTCGATAAAAATCAGGCTGTTGATTTACTGGATTCGATTCTTATTGAAAAAGGTTACACTGCCGTGCGGGTGGGTAATACCCTCAAAATTATCTCCAAAGGCAATGCCAGTACCCAAAATCTACCGGTGCAAAGCGGTAATGATCCTGCAGCAGTGCAAAACTCGGATCGGATGATCACTCAAATTATTCCCGTTCGCTATACAGGGGCAGGGAAACTTCTGGAGAATCTGGAGCCTCTTTTGCCCGAAGAAGCAAGTATGACCGCAAATGAAGACAGTAATGCGGTGGTCCTGACCGGGACTGAAAACAGCATCAAGCGCGTGATGGAAATCATCCAAGCGCTGGATACCAACCTCTCTGGTGCTTCTCAAATCAAGGTGTTTGCTTTGCAGTATGCCGATGCCACCGAATTGGTGGAAGTGATTGAAGATTTGTTTGAAGAAGATGCCAGATCATCCAGTCGCAGTGGATCCAGCCGGGGGAGTTCCAGCTCGGGTTTTTCTTCTTTCATTGATCGCATGCGTGCCATGAGGGAGGGGCGAGAAAGTGGTGGTAGCAGCCGCGATGGTGGACGTAGCTCCAGTCGAGGCGGTCGCTCCTCCTCTGCTCCTAATCCTGCTACGCGTGTGGTAGCGGTGGCCGATGAGCGGACCAATTCTTTGGTCGTAAGTGCGGCTGAGGAGGCACTCCCCATGATCACACAATTGGTGCAAGAAATTGATCGTGATGTTGATGAAATCACTGAGTTAAGAGTGTTTGACTTGGTGCATGCGGATGCCTTCGAGATGTCAGAGATTTTGACCAACTTGTTTTCGGGCGACAATGCTCAAGACTCTCAATCACGGAGCAGTCCTCGATTCGGCCGAGGAGACAGTCGAAGCAGCTCGAGAAGCACAAATAATGAGGGGAGTGCTCGCAGTCAGTCGATGAGCCAGGTAACGGCTGTGCCCGATCCGCGAACCAATTCCCTGATCGTCTGGGCTGCCGCCAACATGATGCCTCAGCTTGAGCGCATGATTCAGCAGTTGGATTCAAGCAATTCACGTCAACAGAAAGTATTTGTCTACAATTTGGACAATGCTGACGTTGACAATGTAGCAACCATTTTGCGGGGTATGTTCGAATCCCAGAGCACCATGATGAACAACCGTAATAATGCCAACCGTAGTGGCTTAAATACCAACAATCAGCTGAACAATCGCACGGTCAATCAATCCAACTTCAGCCTGGGTGGGGGGCAGAACGGCAACTAACCATCGCAAGGTGGCCTATATGGACCTAGATGAGTGGGTCCTCTTGGAGAGATATGCTATGAAATTGAATGGAAACAAGGGCAGGATAACGAGCCCATGGAACGCTTTCTTGGGGATGATCCTTGCTGGAAGTTTTTGCGGCATCCAACTTTCGCAAGCGCAGTTTAGGGGTTTTGGCGGAAATGGTGCCAATGGGCAGACCCGTCAATATCTCAACAATACCCAAGTGGGAGACGCGCTGATTGAAGTCGATCCTGAGACTCGTTCTGTTATCGTGATCACCGACGACCAAACGAATTTGCAAATCGACAAAGTTTTGCAAAACCTGGATCGTCCCAAACCTCAGGTATTGATCAAGGTGGTCTTCATGGAGGTCACCCATCGCGACGATCTGGATGTTGGTTTGGAGGGAAATCTCTCCTTCAGCTCTAACTCGGGGGATCAGAGTAATCTTATTCAGTCTGCCTTTGGGATGAGTAACCAGAATTCGGGTGGTCTCTATCAAATGATGGATGATCGCTTTGATCTCACCTTGCGAGCCATGGCTGAAGATGGACGCGTTGAGGTCCTTTCCCGCCCCTCCATTCTCGCGCGCAATAATCAGGAAGCCATTATTACGGTGGGTCAGACGGTGCCTTTCATTGACAATGTGACCTTCTCTCAGGTAGGCCAGCAGATCAATACGGTCACCTACCGGGATATCGGCATCATTCTTCGTGTCACCCCCTTCATTACCCAGAATGGCATGGTTGAAATGATCGTTGGGCCTGAAATCTCCACTATCACTGATGAAACCGTCACTATTCAGGAAGGTGTGGAGGCGCCTGTCTTTGCCAAACGGGCAGCTGAGACGGTGGTGGTGACGCCCCACGGCAAGACGGTGATCATTGGCGGACTGATGGAGAAGAACAAGATCGAGAGTCAACGTAAAATTCCCCTGCTGGGTGATATTCCCGTCTTGGGATGGGCTTTCCGCCGAACTGTCAAGGAAGACACTAAGACGGAGTTGCTGATCTTCCTGACCCCATACATTGTGCAGGATCCAAGCCAGTTGGGAGAAATGACGGCAATGGAAACATCGGATGCCGAGTTACCTTCCAAGGCTTTCGAACAGCAGGATCTGGATCGTTTTCTGGGGAATGTGGAGGGTCTAAAAGCTGAGGAGACGACTGGGGAGAAAGACTCGTCTCGACGAAGGTTTTTCCGCCGTAACCCCTGAGGTTTTGAACCATGCTCCCGGCTTTCCTGAGCTTAGAGCTCCTTTACAGGCCATCTCTGTCATGAGATGGCTTTTTTCGTTTGCAGGCTCTCCAATAGGGTCAAACCTCCCATCTCATCAAAGTTTCGAGGCTGTTTTCCAAATCCGCCTGTGTTTTCCAACTGGCTTTTTGCTCGTAGGCGATCATGATGGAACCTCACCCGAGATTGCGATTGGTAGGGAATGCTAAAACGCCTTTCAAGAGGGTGTTCAAGTCATGAAGAAAATGCTAGCGGCCGTCTTGCGTGGTGTGGATCAATTTCGGATCGAAGAATACCCGATACCGGAACCTGGGCCCGGTGAGGTTTTGGTCGAGGTGCGGGCCTGTGGTTTTTGTGCGACTGATTTCAAAGCCATCCGAGGGAAGCGATGCAATGTTTCTTTCCCGCTCATCCCAGGGCATGAACCTAGTGGTGTCGTGGCCGCAGTGGGTTCCGGAGTGAACCACGTCAAGGAGGGTGATGCGGTGATTATCCAGCCCAGCGGTTTTTGTGGCTTTTGTGAACCTTGTCGGATGGGGATGACGCATTATTGCGATCGCGCATACACCACTGGAGGGGATGGCCCTGAAGATGTGAGACCCGGGAGCTTTGCCGAGTATGTCCTGACCGGTGCCAATACGCTTTTCCACAAACCTGCCTCCCTCTCCTTTGCTGCAGCTTGTCAGACAGAACCCCTGAGTGGTGCTTGGAAGGGGCTGATCCAGATGTCCGAAATGAAGGTGGGGGACGATGTGGTGGTCATCGGGACCGGGTCCATTGGTATGTATTGCCTGATGGTCGCCAAGGCTGCCGGGGCGGGTCGTCTGATCGCTGTGGACGTGAGTGATTTCGCCTTGGCAACGGCTCAGCGATTGGGTGCCACGCACATCATCAACCCGAATCACTCCTCTGCCGTGGAATCGATTGCGGCGATTCTTCCCAAGGGGCCCGATTTGGTGATTGAGGCCGCCGGGCCCATCGAGGCGGTACGTCTCATGGTTCGCTTGTTGAGGCGCGGCACTCGTTGGAATGTCTTTGGAATCACGACTCACGAAACCTTTGAATTGGATGGGGGGCTGGTGCATTTTCTGGAGGCCCGCATGGATGCGAGTTTCGGTACGACCCCCCTGGCCATGCAGCAGGCCATTCGCCTGATGGAGCGTGGGTTGGTCCAGCCTGAGCAGGTCATTTCCCACCGATTTCCTCTGCAACAGATGGACGAGGCCCTAGATGTTATGGGGAGTGCAGGTCGCAATAAGATCATCATCGAACCCAAGCTTACATGATACCTTTCCTGCGATACCGCCGCATGGCATGGATCTTTCTAGGCATCTCATGGATGAGGATCTCCGTATTTTGGGGTTCCCTTGGCCTAGTGGCAGACTCACCTGAATTTTTCCAAACTCGGGATCTTTCTTTGCAGCGAGAGGTGTCCCACATCATCGATCGTGGCAATGGTTGGCTGCTTACCCAGCAGAGGGAAAATGGTTCATGGGATGGGCCTGATTCATTGGTAGCTACAGGCATGGCAATGCTTGCCCTTGGGGTAGATCCTGAAGAAAGGCATGCAGGGCAAAAGGCCCTTCCGCTGAGGCGAGGCATTGATTATCTGCTGACATGCCTTCAGCCCGATGGAGGGATGTATCTGAACGCTTCGATGGCCATGAACCAAACCTCGATCAGCCTTCTGGTGTTGGCGAGTCTACCGCATGAAAGGAGTGAAAAGGTGGTTCCGGCCGCCAGATCCTTCCTCTTGAATCAGTTGGCGGTCAGACATGCCGCACAGTGGAGTCATCAGACTCTCAAATCTCCTGTAGAGGATGCTCCGCTGGCCAATCAGCAGCTCAACCTTGGTCTGCTTGGTCAACAGCTCAGGGCCTTGCAAGCCTGCTACTTCAGTAGCCAGTCTCATGCCTTTGATGTCGAAACTTCCATACACTTTGCAAAGGCGCGGGATCAACTGCTGCGGGAAAGCGCGTCCCTGAGTCCCATGGGTTCAGCTTGGGAAGATCTTTGTCATGGCCTCATACTGCAGCACATGAAAGGAAGGGATGTCTCGCATCCTGAGGTGAATGCCCTCCTCACGGCATTGAATGCCCTGCCCTGGATTCAACGATGGCCTGAGGATTCCTTTTCCGCCTGGTTGGAACGGGTCCATTGGGTGATTCCACCCTTGGTCTGGATGGGGTTGGAGCCGCGATGTGTCAGCCTTCCCGGCGATGAGCCCTGGCGGCATTACCTGGCGTTCAAGTTGATGAATGCCCAGGACCCTGCGGGATCCTGGGGGGCATCAGGCAGGTCGGTGGATTCTGCGGCCGCCATTGAAGACACTTCCAGAGCGATCCTGGTTTTGTCGGGACTCTATGCTGATCTTTGATCGGGGCTCATTGCTTTCGAAGGTGTGCTCATCGGTCTTTTTGCTTTTCTGGGAATTTCGCTGGTTTAGCCTAGTCCCATTGAAAAGACGCGCAATGTTTCAGGCAAGGGTCCATGGATGCCATGAGTGAGCTTAGTTCCAATCGAGTGGTCGTTGGCATGAGTGGTGGTGTCGATTCGTCGGCGGCAGCTGCGGTCTTGATCGAAAAGGGGTATGAGGTAATAGGCATTACCCTCAAGCTCTGGCCCCAGGATTGCGTGTCCCGCGCCGAAGACAAGTGCTGCGGTCCTCAGGCTGTCATGGATGCCCGAAGTGTGTCCCATCAGCTGAAGATCCCTTACTACCTGGTGGATGAATCAGCAGATTTTCAGCAGCACGTCATTCAGTATTTTGCCGAAGAGTACAAGGCGGGTAGGACGCCCAATCCTTGTGTCATGTGCAACGAGAAGTTGAAATTTGGCACCCTGCTGGAGCGTGCCCGACAGCTGGGGGCCCATTGGATTGCCACCGGTCATTATGCCAGGGTTGTTCACGGGCAGCCGCAAGATCGCGTGCTTCTCAAAAAGGGCTTGGATCCTCGCAAAGATCAAAGTTATTTCCTCTTTTCCCTGCGTCAGGAATACCTTCGTCACCTGCTCTTTCCTCTGGGTGAATTGACCAAGAGCGATAGTCGTGAGGTGGCTCGTGATTGTTCCCTGCGAACGGCGGACAAGGAAGAGAGCATGGAGATTTGCTTTGTTCCCGACAACGACTACCGAGGCTTTCTTACCCAGTCCAAGCTGGTCGGTGTGGATCCTGGAGACATCGTCGATCTGCAGGGCAAGGTGCTGGGTCGCCATGATGGCGTGGCCTTTTACACCATTGGGCAGCGTCGCGGCTTGGGGCTTTCTTCGCCCGAACCTCTTTACGTGTTGGAGCTGGATGCGAAGCTTAACCGGGTCGTGGTAGGGCCCGTCGACGCCCTCGACAAGCCTTCCTTCATCATCGATCGCTGCAATTGGATCCCTTTTGAACATCTCAAGGAGCCGATCGAAGTGACTGCCAAAATCCGATACAATCATCCAGGCACCTTGGCTGTGGTCACCCCAATTGAGGGCCAAAGGGCTCGCGTGGATCTCAGCGTGCCTCAGCGGGCCATTACCCCAGGGCAGGCCTGTGTTCTTTATCAGGATGACCTCGTGGTCGGGGGAGGTTGGATCCTTAAGACATGTGATCCCGCATCGGCCGCGCCAGTGAATGTGGCTCAAAGCGCCTCTCTCTAGTTTTTCCCATCTGTCTGATGGATTGGAGCTCGCCCTCTCCTCCCATGGAGGCGTGTACGACCAACCCGCGCCAAAATCGAATCATCTGAGGGATTCGCCCTTCAGACAAATACAGATAAACCTTTACGATCCTCTATACTCCTCTATTTAGAACACTTTATGACGTATTTTAGCCCGCTAACCACCCTCCGTGGTGGGTGGGAATTGTAAATCTACCATATATGGTAGATTGCTCTTTACTTAACATAAATAGGTTTTCATTATCGCCCCGTGCACCTCAAAAACCTAACGGTAATGGGGTTCAAATCGTTTGCGGACAAGACTTCCTTGAACTTTGAACCCGGTATCACGGCGATCGTGGGTCCCAACGGATGTGGGAAGTCCAATGTCGCTGATGCGATCCGTTGGGTATTGGGTGAGCAATCGGCCAAGGCGCTGCGTGGTGGCGAAATGGCAGACGTTATCTTCAATGGCACCGATCGGCGGAAGCCTCATGGCATTGCGGAAGTTTCCCTTACCTTGGGAGATGTCGATGAGGAACAGCTCAAGGCGGCAGGGGTCAACCTCTCCTACAGTGAAATCACCGTCAAGCGACGGGTGATGCGTGATGGAGGCAGTGAGTACTACATCAATAATGTGGGTTGTCGACTGCGGGATATTCAGCAGTTGTTCATGGGGACCGGCGTCGGGCGGGCCAGCTACAGCATCATGGCTCAGGGGAACATCACCCAGCTCCTGAGCAGTAAGCCTGAAGACCGAAGAATCGTTTTCGAAGAAGCTGCCGGGATCACCAAGTTCAAGGTGCAGAAAAAGGAGGCCCTGCGCAAACTGGATCACACTGAGCAGAATTTGCTTCGAGTGGCCGATTTGGTGGGCGAAGTCAAGCGTCGCATTGGATCCCTTCAGCGTCAGGCTGGTAAGGCGAAGCGTTACAAGCAGATCCAGGGCGAATTGCAGCATCTGGAAACCCAGCTTGCGCGCCATGAGTATGATCTGCTTCAAACCGAGATAGAGTCCTCCGAGCAGAGTCGCGATGCGCTCAAGGAGCAGCAAGAAACTTCCTCAGGCCTGGTTCTTCAGAAGGAGGAGGAAATTCGTCAGTTGCGATCACGCCTGGCTGAATTGGAGGCCGAGATTTCCCTGTCTCAGCAACAGGGCATGGAGCTCAAGGGGCAAATGGATCGGCACGAAGGCAACATCCATTTTCATCGAGAGCGCTCTCAGGAATTGGAACAGCAGCATCAACGGGTGCTGGAGGAAATTGACCAGTTTGAATCTCGTAAGGACCAGGCGGAAGAGCAGCTGACGTCCCTGGGTCTTCAGCTCGAAGAGGCTCAAAAAGGATTGAGCGTTCATCAACAAACCGTCGGCAATCATCAGGATGCCTTGAGGCAGGTGGAGGCAGCTTCTCAGTCTCGGCAAGAAGCGGTTCAGAAGGTCCAGGGAGAACTTTTTGCGCACACTCAACAACTGGGCAAATGGCGCAATGAGCGCAGCGCACTGGAGTATCAATCCAAGAGCCAGGTCGAGCGGCTTGAGAAGCTCGCTTCCGAAAAAATTCAACTGGAGGAAGAGCGGCAAGGCCTGGGCAAGAAGTTGGAGGCTTTTGTGTCTTCAGTGGAAGCCGAAAAGCAGGCTGCCAACCATCAACGAGAAACGGTGGAGGAGCGCCAGTCTCGACTCAAGAAGCTTCAGGAGACGCTTGAGTGTGCGAGCGGAGAGCTGGACAAACTTATGGGTGAGCAGGCCGATCGCCGCAGCCAGCTCAGCGTGCTCAAGGAGCTGGAATCCTCTCACGAAGGCTTCAGCCAAGGCACTGTGGCGGCTTTGAAGCAGGCAGAATCCCTGCTGGGTTCTTTGGCCGATCATATCCGAGTGGAAGCGGACTACGTGGTTCCGGTCGAAGCCATCCTGGGCGAGTTTTTGCAGGTCGTGCTGACCGAATCGCCCGAGGCAGCCCGAGCCATTCTCGATCAGCTGCGTGAACAGCAAGCCGGTGCTGCCAGTGTGGCTTCCATCCACATGATGCAAAAGGTTTCAGAATGTTCCTTCAATCACCGCCCTACCATTCACGATCCGGCCTACAGTCCTCAAGGAACAGCTGCCTTGTCGGTGGTCGATGGCGATCCGGAGGTGCAACCACTTCTGGAGTGTCTGCTGGGCTCTGTTTACATCGTCGACGACCTGGCCATGGCAACCGATTGCTGGAAAAAATCGGGTCGTTGCGTCAGTTTTGTGACCCTGCGTGGGGAGACCCTGAGCCCGTGCGGAGTCTTCACGGGAGGTGGGAATGCCCAGGATGGTAAAAACCTGACCACCTCCATTTTGGCTCGCAAAAACCGCATTCTCCAACTCGAGGAAGAGGTGGGTGCGGGGCAGGCCTCTGTGGATGAAGCGAGTCGGCGCAAGGGTCAGTTGCATTACGAAATTCAGTCGCTGGAATCAGGCCTGCAGGATGCACAATCCGAGCTGAAGGCACGCGAAGTGGCGATCGCGACCAGCGAGGGAGAGCAGCGCGCTCTGAGTTCTGCCCATCAGGTACTGGCTCAGAAGATTGATACGGTGGTTTATGAAATTCAAACCCTCGGAGAGCAGGAAAAGGGAATTCAAATCAAGCGGGAATCCCTGAATGGCGATATTCAGGAGCTGGAACAAAATGAGTCTGCTGCCCAGTCTTCTCTTGAAGAAGCTCAGGGGGAGTTGGAATCACTGCGAAGCGATCGCGAAAAGGCCCAGGCGCAGCTGACGGAATCCAAAATTGTGCTGGCCTCTGAAGAGCAATCAGTCCTTTCGCTTGAGCGCCAAAGGGGTCCGTTGGACCAGCGCATGCAGGAAATCACCCAGGTTCTGACTCAACGCCGATCCGACGTGGCCACCTACCAGGAAAAAAGAGAACAAAGTCAGACTCAGATTCTGGAATCTGAAGCGGCCCTGGAACGGTTGCAGCACGAGCGATCCTTGGTCAGTGAGCAAAACGCTTCATTGGTCGGGCAGAAGCAGGAGCAGGAGGCCTCAGTCAGCGAAAGGGAAAACCTCTTAAGGGAGCAGCGCCGATTGCTCGACGAAATCCAGTCGCGACGCAGTCAACTCGACGTCGACTTGGCCCGCAAACAGTCCTCCATTGAAAACCTTCTCAAACGAATGGATGAGCGCTACCAGATCGACTTGAGTGAAGTGCGCAGTGAACACATCACGGTGACGGTCTCGGAGGATGGCAAACCATCCAGTGAGGTGCTTACCTCAGAAGATCTCGATGCTTACGGAGTGGGGACAGATTGGGATGAGGTCCGAGAAAGAGTAGCGACCTTACAGCAGAAAATCGATTCCATGGGGCCGGTGAATCTGGTGGCTATCGAGGAGTATGAAGAAACCGAAGAGCGCTATCAGTTTCTGACAAACCAGCACGATGATCTGGTGCAGGCCAAAACCGAGTTGATGGAGGTGCTCAATCGCATCAATACCCAGACCCGGGAGATGTTCTTGGAGACCTTTCACAAGATCCGAGATAATTTCCGAGCGACCTTCACTGAAATTTTCAATGGCGGCATGGCGGACCTTCAATTGCAGGATGGCGAGGACGTGCTTGAGAGCGGCATTGATATCGTAGCGCGTCCGCCAGGCAAAAAACTCCAAGGGATTTCCTTGCTCTCTGGTGGTGAGCAGACCATGACAGCTGTTTCCCTTCTCTTTGCCATCTACCAGGTGCGCCCCAGCCCCTTCTGCGTGCTGGATGAGCTGGATGCGCCTCTGGATGAATCCAACATCAATCGTTTCATCAAAATCTTGGAGCGGTTTTTGGATCATTCTCAATTTATCATCATCACGCATAACAAGCGCACTATTTCCATCGCGGACATTCTCTACGGTGTGACCATGCAGGAGCGAGGGGTGAGTACGATCGTGAGTGTCAAATTCAATCAGGACGCGCCATCCAATGCTCAGTCTGGAAGTAAGCTGGCTGCTGCTGGAGATGGTAGCGGGGACATTAGTTCCGTGGCTGATGTGGTCTCTGGAAGCGAGGAAAACGCTTGATTCCAAATGATTTCAGTCCAAGGGGAAAAAAGTAACAAAAAAGTAAGGTTACCCCTTGATAACACTACCTGTTGTGGTATTGTTTTTATCGTATCCAACAGCTAGTGGGGTCTTCAGGGGAAGTCGTTTCTGTCGTAATCTTTTGGCACCATCAGTGCCGCTGTCGTTTGTCGTGCGCATGCAAGTCTTTTGACCTGCATCCGAAGGGCTGTGCTATGCCTTTCGGAAATCCATTTTTAAGTTAAAATCAAGAAAGAGCAATTAAATGATCAATGCCCAAGATGATACTCTCACCCAGCCCTCTGCGTCCAAATCGCGCAGGGGTTCAGGTGTCACCAAGGCTCGCAAGACCAAGCGAGCTGGCCTCAAGAAACAGTCCATGCTGTCGGTGGATCGTGTTTTCAGTCAGGCCAACGTCAGTCCCTTCGACCAAATCCAGTGGGACAAGCGAGTCGCCGAAATTACGGACGGAAAAGGGAACATTATTTTCCGTCAGGAAGGAGTCGAAGTGCCTCAATCATGGTCGATGTTGGCAACGAATGTCGTCGTCTCAAAATATTTCTACGGAGAGCAGGGCACTGACGAAAGGGAATATTCAGTGCGCCAGCTCATTCATCGTGTTTGCCGAACCATTGCCGACTGGGGCATCAAGGATGGATATTTCAGCAAAAAAGACGGTGAGATCTTCTACAACGAGCTCTCTTGGTTGTGTCTGAACCAATACGGCGCCTTCAACTCTCCGGTCTGGTTCAATGTCGGGCTTTATCATCAATACGGGGTCGGTAAGGATTCTGCTAAGGGTAACTGGTATTTCGACACCCAGGAGCGCGAGTCCAACCGAGCTCCCACTCAATACGAATTTCCTCAATGCAGCGCGTGTTTCATCCAATCTGTCGAAGACAATATGGAAGACATTATGCGGCTTGCCTACAGTGAGGCCATGCTCTTCAAATATGGATCGGGAACAGGTTCTGACCTCTCATCCATACGCTCTAGCAAGGAAAAACTCAGTGGAGGTGGGCGTCCCAGCGGTCCCATGTCCTTCCTGAAGGTTTATGACCAAGTCGCCAACGTGGTCAAATCGGGTGGTAAAACCCGGCGCGCCGCCAAGATGAATACGCTCAAGGACTGGCATGGTGATATCGAAGAATTTATTGATGCCAAGCAGCTCGAAGAAAAGAAGGCGTGGGCCTTGATCGAGCAAGGTTACGATGGTTCCTACAATGGTGATGCCTATGGCAGCGTGATGTATCAAAACGAAAATCTATCGGTCCGTGTCAGTGACGCATTCATGGATGCTGCCATCCATGATCGCGAATGGTGGACCAAAGCAGTGACAACTCAGGAAAACCTTGAGAAGAAGAGCGCTTCTGATCTTCTGCATCGCATCGCAGAAGGCACGCACATCTGCGGGGATCCTGGTTTGCAGTATGATGGACCGATCCAGAAATGGCATACCTGCAAGGGGTCTGAACCCATTCATTCGACCAACCCCTGCTCTGAATACGTTTTCTTGAACAACACCGCATGCAACCTTGCGTCCTTGAATCTCATGAAATTCAAGCGAGAAGATGCCAGTTTTGATGTGGAGCGTTTCAAGGCGGCTGTACGTATCTTCATTACGGCTCAGGAAATTGTGGTAGACAATTCTTCCTATCCAACCCCTCAGATTGCCGAAAACTCTCATATCTTCCGAACCCTTGGTCTGGGCTACGCCAACTTGGGCTCACTCATCATGAGTTATGGCCTGCCATATGATTCGGATGGGGGAAGAGCACTGGCCGGTGCGATTACTTCGGTCATGACTGGACACGCCTACGAGCAGTCTGCGGAAATTGCCCGGATCATGGGTGCCTTCCCTGGTTACCGCGATGCGCGTTGTGCTGGAATTGATCAACCTCTGATGAAAGATAATGTGGATTCCACGCTTGATGTCATTCGCCTTCACAAGGATGCCGCCGAAGACATTCAGCCCAACAAGGATTTCGATTATCTCAAACAAGAGGCACGGGCTTGCTGGGCGCGTGCATTGGAGCACGGCGAGAACCACGGTTATCGAAACGCTCAAGTGACGGTTTTGGCTCCAACCGGGACGATTGCTTTTCTCATGGACTGCGATACCACAGGCATCGAGCCAGACATCGCCCTCGTGAAATACAAGTTACTCGCAGGCGGCGGCATGCTCAAGATCGTCAATCGAACGGTGCCCCAAGCTCTTGAGAGACTGGGTTACTCCGAGGCGGAGGCTGACGGTATCATCCAGCACATCGAGCAATACGACACCATTGAGGATTTCGAGGATGAAGGTCAGACTCGTCGCAGTGGGTTGCGACCCGAACATGTGGGAGTCTTCGACTGCGCATTCAAGGCGCATCGAGGAGAAAGAAGCATCCACTACATGGCTCACCTAAAGATGATGGCAGCAGCTCAGCCCTTTATCAGTGGTGCTATTTCCAAGACGGTTAATCTTCCACATGAATGCTCGGTGGAAGACATCAAGGATGCCTATGTTCAGGCTTGGAATATGGGGCTGAAATGTGTCGCCATCTATCGTGATGGTTCCAAACGCTCTCAACCTCTCAACACCAATCAATCGTCCGTCGAGTCTTCTGAATCCACTTCCAGTGATCAGGTCCTCGCACTTAAGGAAGAAATCGATCGGTTGGCTCGCCAGTCCACTCAGCCTTTGAGGCGGCGCTTGCCCGAAACCCGCCAGGCAGTGACCCACAAATTTGATATCGCTGGCCACGAAGGTTACCTGACCGTCGGCTTGTTCGAGGATGGAAGCCCTGGTGAACTTTTCATCACCATGGCCAAGGAAGGGTCGACCATTGGAGGCCTCATGGACAGTGTTGCGACCCTCACCAGTATGGCCTTGCAGTATGGTGTGCCGCTCGATGCCCTGGTGAAGAAGTTTTCACATCAGCGCTTTGAGCCTTCAGGATTCACCAAGAATCCGAACATCCGAAATTGCTCATCCATTCCCGATTACGTGTTCCGCTGGATGTCCCACACTTTCCAACCTGTGGAGGATGGAGCCCCGGCTTCACTCGAGCCTCAGGCAGAGCTGGACATGCCGGGGTTGGACGAAGAGGTTAAAAAAAAAGTTAACCGGCCCATCCCTGAATTACCGCTGAGCGAAGAGGCGACTCGGCTCAAGCAGGGCCTGGACATTCAGGCAGCAGGCGAAAATGGAAGTGATCATTCCCGTCAGGCAAGTCAGTCTTTTGTGAATCAAAGTGATGCCCCTGCTTGCCCGAACTGTGGTCATGTGACCGTGCGAAACGGCGCCTGTTACAAGTGCTTGAATTGTGGTGAAAGTCTGGGCTGCTCTTGAAGCTCCACGATTAAAAAATCACGATTCGCGCCTAAGGATCGGCTCTCAAAAGATCGGACATACTGTCCGATCTTTTTTTATGCTGAACCCTGGCTAGCAAGGGCTTCGGCTTCACTGCGGATTCCCTTGAGGTCCAATTTGCCGCTACCCAGCAATGGAATGGAGTCCACCTTGAAGAATGAGCTTGGATGAGGTTTCCACAGGTTGGGGATGTCGGCTTCCTTGAGTCGCTCAATGGTGGTGTTCAGGTCCCCCAGGTCCTCTGTGAAAAGAACCACCAGTTTTTCTCCTTTTCGATCACAGGGCACTGAGGTGACCGCGACAAAAGGGCTGGAGTGCTCGCGTCCATCTTCCATCAAAACCTGTTCGACAGCTTCGTGGGGCACCATCTCGCCACCAATCTTGCTGAACCGAGAGAGTCGACCGGTGATGGTGATGAATCCATCTTCGTCCAACTTGGCGATGTCACCGGTTTCATACCAACCCTCCTGCAAGACCTTGTGCGTTTTTTCAGGCTCTCCCAGATAACCCTTCATGACATTGGGTCCTTTGATCAGCAGCATGCCCTCCTGGCCCGGTGCCAATAGGGTGCGCTGATCGGGATCTACGATTTTGGCGCTTACACCGGGGATGGGGTGGCCGACGCATCCGTCCTTGCGGGTGAATGTGTCTGGATCCAGCGAAGGGGGTTCCGGAAGGTTCAGTGAGACAATGGGTGAGAGTTCGGTCGTACCATATCCTTCCAGGGGACGAACCCCGAATTTCTTTTCGAACATATCTGCTAACTTGACCTTTAATTTTTCCGCACCCGTGATGATCAGACGTAAGGTGCGAAAATCCTGGGGTCTAGCCTTGCGGATATAAGCCATGAGAAAAGTTGGAGTGGCAAATAGAATGGTGCTGGCCTCCTCACGAACCATCTGTGCGATCTGGGCGGCATCCAGTGGATTGGTGTGGTAGTGGACCCGGATGCCGCACACAAGGGGCAGCCAAATGGTCGCCGTCAGTCCAAAGGAATGGAAGAATGGCAGAGCTGCCGAAAGGCCATCCCGATCCCCCAGGGGGATGACCTCGGCAGCTGAGAGGACATTCGACACCAGATTGGCGTGCGTGAGTTGGATTCCCTTGGGCTCAGCGGTGGAACCCGAGGAGAAAAGAATGGTGGCCGTCTGAGAGGCGCTTAAGGCCTTGGTTGGTAGCAGCCATCGCTGGGGGATAAACTTAGCGGCCAAGGCATGACGCAGTTTATCCCAGGTCGTGATACCGCTTCCAAGATCTTCCAGATAGATGACATGGGGCGTCAAAGGATAGTCGGGGATTTTTTCGAGGAAGGCCCTTGAGGTGATGGTGGTTTGAATGCCGCTTTGCTCCATGGCCGAAGCAAACGCCTGGGGCGAAGCGGTAAAGTTCAAATTGACAGCGACCTTGCCATCCAAAGCCATGGCCATGTTCACCAGGGCTCCCCCAACGCAGGAAGGGAGCAGGATGCCGACGGCCTCCTCGTTCTCGCGGCTCAGCTGCTTGCGAATCTGTTCCCTCAGCAGGAGGCTGCCTACCAGTGCTTTGCCAAAGGTCAGGCGTTTCCCGGTGGTATCCGACATGAAGGGCTGACTCCAATGCCTGCGAGCGATTCGGATGGCCAATGTGCCAAGCGAACCCTTCTGTTCAGCATCCATTTGGTGATGGGTGCCAGACAATTCCTGGACGGCCATGCGCACCTCATGGATCGGAGCGCTTGAGGGCAAGGGTTTGCCAAAGTGCAAGCCAATGGGGTAGGGGAGCCGCAGACGATGATTGCGATAGCGGCCTCGGGTGGCGCGACTGAAAACGCTTCCCCAGGCGCCCCCCAGGAAGACGGGAATGATGGGGATATCCATTCCCTTGATGATCTTCTGATAGCCTGGCCGGAAAGCATTCATCAAACCTGACCGTGTCAGGCGCCCTTCTGCAAAAATGCAGACCAAATATCCTTGCTCCAATGCCTCCCTTGCCGAGCGGATCGAGTGCATGATTTGCCTGGGAGGGTCGTTCTCGGATATAGGAATGCAGTTCATCAACTTGAGCAGCGGGTGCAACCAGGGATGCTCGTAGTAGTCGCGATAGACTAGAAAACGTACCCTTCGCGCCTGGACAGCCATGATCAGGGGGGCATCCACGTAAGTGACATGATTGCACACCAGCAAGGCGGGCCCTCGATTGGGTAGATGCTCCAAGCCCGTCGTGCGAACCTTATAAATGCATTTGAGAATCACCGCTCCCACCAACCGCACCAAAAAGTCCGGCAGCGTCTTGAAAGCAATCAAAACCAGGCCCAGGGTCATGACGCTGGCCACCATGAAACAACCCGCCGGGCTGACGGCCAAGTCACTCAGTCCCATCAACAGGAGAGCCGCGATGAGAACTCCCAAAAAACTCAGGAAACTATCCAATGCCAGAATTTCAGTCAGGCGCTCTCGCGGGCTGTGCCATTGAATGAAGGAGACCAGTGGCACGATGTAAAGGCCACCGCTGAGGCCCATCAGAGCCAAGATGGCGCCGGTTGCGTAAAAATGATCCGAACCTACCTGTAGTCCCAGAAGCCCCAGTGTCAGCGCCAGACCGATGGCTCCCAGAGGGACCAGACCAAATTCAATGTGTCGTCCCGACAGCAGGCCTGCCCCCATGGCCCCGGCACCGATGCCAGCAGCTACAAACAAAAAGAGAAGAGAGGCATCCTCCATCTGTTCAAAGCCCATGTAGGTGATGCCGTAGGGGATGAGGTTCATTTGCACGAAACCTCCAATCAGGAGAAAAAATGCCGCCCCAAAGATGGCCGTGATCAGGGGAATGTCCTGGCGTGTTTTTTCATAGGTTTCAGTGACACCTTTGAGTGGGTTGAAGTGCCATGCTTGTGTGTTGCCGCTGGCCTGAGTGGGACCAATGCCTTTGGCCAGCAGCCAACCCAAAACAGAGATTCCGACACAAAACAAGGAAGCGACATGATATTTGCCATCTGCCAGCCGGCTCAGTAAGGGGACCATACCCGCGCCCAATACGATGGCCATGTAGACGAAGGCCTGCTGCCAGCCATTGGCTTTGGAAAGCGCTGAGGAGGGCAGGAGCTCCGGAAGGATTCCATATTTGGCGGGGCCAAAAAAGGCACTCTGAGCTGCCATGAGAAAGAGAACCACCAGAAGCCCTGGAACAGACTGTGCATAAAAGGCAAGAGTTCCTCCAAGCATGACCACCAGTTCGACCAGCTTGATGTGCTGGATAATGCGTTGTTTGGACACCTGTCCTGCCAGGTAGCCAGCCGACGATGCAAAGATTAAAAAGGGAAGAACGAAGATGGCCCCGGCCCATTGATTAATGGAAGACATGGCTTCGGTTCCCAGAATTTGCGCCAAGGCATAGATCAGGAAGAGTTTGAAGACATTGTCATTGAAGGCCCCCAGGAACTGCGAGAGGTTGAGTAAGTGAAAATCTCGATTCAGACGGGGGGGCGGTGGTGGTTGCATGAGTGTTTCCTAGTATGAGAGGGTCGCTGCATTGAGGCCAGTCCTTTCCGGCCTCATGGTGATGTGTTGTAGGCGAGCCATGATGAACAGGAAGCATGCCACATGCTCAATGAGATGCATCGGCATGCGGTGGCCTCGGATTTTCTGGGTGGATGACCTCAAATAAACGGGTTGGAAGTTATTTTTTGTCTGTCCGTGGTGAGGATGATGTGAATCAGGTGATTTAAAACCTTCAGGAATGGTAATTTTTTGATTTGTAGTGTACAAATTTTGTATGCCTAAGAAATCCATCGATGTTTCCATCAAAGATCGTTGCCTTCAGATTGCCTCGCTGGCTTTTCTCAATCCCTTCACCCCAGAGCGCAAGGCTCGATACAGAGAGCTACTCGGAGAAAATCAAGATATGGAAGCCGATGGGCCTTTTCCTGAGCTGAGGAAAACACTCGAAGAGCTGATTGAAAAACTGGGAGGCGAAGGGGCCATGGACTACCGAACCTATGGTGCTCAGGATGGTGAGTGGATTCGGATCCTCACCCTCTTTGCGGGATACCATCGGTTTTATCAGGAATTGGATGCACACCTCCAACGAGAACAGGATCAAACAAGTCCCTGTGCTTTTTCTCATGGAGATGTCTGTATGGATTATTTACAGCGAGGTGGATTCTCCGAAGAAGAAGCCACCTGGTATGTCGGGGTTTTCTATCAATTGAGAAGAGCTCACCGCGCCATTCGTGAATTTTTGGTGGGGGAAACTCCCTGCATGATGTCCTTCAAGGCTCGCCTCTGGAGTCATCTCTTTACCCATGACATTCGTCATTACGAGACCTGCATGTGGGAACGGATGGAAGATTTTTCACTCCTTTTGGTGGGGGAAACGGGCACAGGAAAGGGGAATGCCGCTCAGGCCATGGGGCTTTCGTGCTACATCCCCTACGAACCCAAAACTCGAAAATTTGCTATGATTCCTCGGGCCATGTTTGTCGCTACCAACCTGTCGCAATACAGTTTGTCCCTGGTGGAGTCCGAACTTTTTGGCCATCGCAAAGGTGCCTTTACAGGTGCCTTGAAGGATCATGAAGGGCTTTTTTCTCGCTGCCCCGAATATGGCATGGTCTTTCTGGATGAAATCGTCGAAGTGCCATTGACACTTCAGATCAAACTCCTTCGTCTATTGCAGGATAGGGAATTTTCTCCAGTGGGTAGTGATCAGTTGTTTCGATTCAAGGGAAGGGTGGTGGCAGCAGCCAGTCCTGAGGTGGATCAAGCCCTGCTCAAGGGGCAGTTCAGGGAAGATTTCTACTATCGTCTTTGCTCCGATCGATTGGCGCTCCCTCCGCTGCGTGAACGTCTTTGCGAGTCATCGGGAGAATTGCCGCGGCTGGTATCGGGTCTTTTCAGGAAAATGACCGGGACTCAGGACAAAGCGTTGCTTTCCAGTGTCCTACATCAGATCGAAGCCCATGCCGAGCATGGTTGGCCTGGCAACGTTCGAGAATTGGAGCAGGCCATTCGCCAGGTGTTGATCAAAGGCTTTTATGAACCGCTCATTCTTCCCAAAGAATCGCATTCCAGTGTCGACCAAGGGATGTTGTTTGATGGTATGGGGGAGGCCTCAGCAGAGCAGTGTTTGGCGGCCTACGCACAGTATCTGTATCGTAAACATCAGAGCTATGAGGCCGTTGCGCGGATTTTGTCTGTCGATCGTCGAACTGCGAGAAAATACGTGCAGCTTCCTGTCGATTGAGTGTTGAGATCCGCATCAGCGTGATCAAAGGACAAGGGTTCGATCGACGATCTGTCGCTTTAGGGGTAAAAAGAACTCTTTTTGCTTAGGCGGTTTTTCTGTAATAAGATGACTATAGTGAAGAGTTTAGTAGTCTTAAAACGCAGGATTGGGAGTTATAATCATTTACAAAATATTACTTTTTGATAACAATTACCCCTCGTTCATTCTGACTTGTTAACAATTTTCTGTCAGTAACGGTAGCCTTTAAACGTCCCTAAAACGTGTCATATCTTCAACAACATGCTGACTTCGCAGACTACGTGAGCTCTGTGATGCTGTTGCGGCGATCGATCCTGGAACAGATCGAAACTATCGACGATGCTCTTGAGTTGAAACCTCCTGTTCGTTGCACCCCAAGGATGCTTCGCCCCAGACTCCGTCGACGGACTGCTCAGGCTCCTTTACGATCAGTGGTGGCTGAGGTGATCAAGCAAAAGCCCATGGACCGGCATGAAATTTTGCAAGCAGTGCAAGCTTCGGGGTATCAGTTTTCCACGGACGACCCCCTCAATTCCCTTTCGGCAGCTCTTTATTCGAACAAGAAAATCTTTCGTCAGGAGAACAAAAAGTTTTATTTGGTTCCTGGTTACGAAACAGAGATTGTGCCCAAGAAGCGAGGCCGCAAGCCGAAGAAGGTGTCCAGCGTCGCTGCTTAGTAAAGGCAGGCTTCGATGGGCACCATACCCCCAGAAGACTTTTTGCCGTCTTCCATTTCGTATTTCTCTCGCTTCCTCATAAATCCCATGAGCTTGGCCACTCGAGGTGCCTCGAGCACTCGGCTTTTCCGGTGACAGCAGGATGAAGGGGGGGGCATGCCAGGCATTGACATCGCCACCCCTGGCCAGGTCAGGGGTTGTTGCTTCCAGGTCTGCTTGGCTGACATGCCCGAGAAACTTGGCCTTCTCTCGGCCAAGGTAAACAGAGTCGACATCATATTTGCAGCCTACCCAAAGGAAGACCCCCACAATAAGAAGGTGATGTCTCGCAGCTATAGTAGCACGCTCTAACTATGTGACGTAAAACATGTGATGCAAGTCAGGTCTTGTGGGGGTAGGGTCCATCCAAACGGTAATTAGCTCAAGCAACTCGCTTGACATCCCTCTCAGGCAAGGCTTTGGCGAGACAGATACTGACGACCCTCAGTGATTCAGCCCAGACGCTGTGCGATACGCCTCATCAGGTAGATCGAGAATACCTAACAGCCCATGGCCACCCTTGAGCACCCTTGAGCATCATGCCAAAACTGTGCGGCTTTTAAGCAGCAAAGGACCCCTAGCCAACAAACTTCTTGGCCACGACACAGGCATTGTTGCCCAACCCCTTTGTTTAAAGGGGTAATGACAATGGCTCTGTAGACCAAAGGGACCTAACTCTACAAACATTGATTTTCTGAGGCTCTAATTCAGGCCTCATTCGGATGTCGGTCATGGCAAAATACTTTTAAATTTTGTCGCATAATGTCGGTCCGGAACGTGTTCTACGATGGAGAGTGGTATAAACGGAAAATATCCACTAAATGACGAACACGTAGAATAAGAAATAAGAATGGACTACGCCGGATTTTGGAAAAGAGTGGGCGCATGGATAATTGACGCCTTGTTGACGGGCTTTGTTGGTTTTGTGCAGGGAATAGTGGTGGCAATAATGGGCGTTGGTATGCAATGGAGTCAGGACACGGCGATAATAGTTGCGCAAGTTTTTGCTCTCATCTTCGGATGGTTGTACTTCACGATTTTGGAAAGTTCAAAGCTGCAAGCTACAGTTGGGAAAATGGCATTGGGTATCGTAGTAACGGACTTAGCAGGAAACAGGATTTCTTTTGGAAGAGCTAATGGGCGCTATTTCTCCAAGATCCTTTCAGGGATTCCTTTCGGATTCGGGTTTATCATGGCTGGCACAACCGCACAAAAGCAAGGGTTGCACGATAAAATCGCCAACTGCCTTGTCATGAGTCGATAGTGATTGAGCCTACAAAGCATCCTCGTCTTTATTCTCAGGAACAACAGGTCAATTAAGATCTTAACTCCACCAGCAAGCTCAAATATCAGCACCATCACCTGCCTGCTTATTGCGACGGAACAGCCATGACTTTATCGTGGAATTTCCGGCAAACAACGCAGGCAGTGTGGACTGAACGCATGTTGGCGTGGAATTCGAAATTGGGCGTGTATTCTAAAATTACACAGTAATTGTCGTGCTACCAAGAAGAGGGGCATTATTTTGTCCTTGCTAGCATCCACTGGATAATTCGTTCACGGGCTGCAGAGCGTGGCGGTGTGACATGCGCTCCGTCCACGACTTCCCACAGCTCCATGACTACTTTTGAATCATCGGATTCAAATCTAATGATCTCAGTTTCACTTCCAGAAACTTTTCTGTCTAAATCAATAGTAGACTTCTCTAACTCTACCTTCTTTTTACAGTTATTGAACTCTTTCCATTTGGCGAAATTATCCTCTGCACTTGGGTATCTGCGTCTCCCAACCCCACCACCGGCCCATTTGATGGTTCTATCCTTGGTTCCATGTATATGCAGAATACTAACCGGGCTCTCTGGAGTATTTGGCCATTGAGTAAAACCAACACCAGCAAAGGGAACAATCCCAGTAATGAGATCGGAATGGTCATGTGCCATTCGATAGCTCATGAAACCACCATTCGAAAGCCCCATCACGAATACCCTCTTCTTGTCTATGTTATAAGCCTTCATGGCTTTAAGGATTAAATTTCGGAGGTATTTGGAGTCGTCTACTTCATTCTTCCAATCGCAACAAGCATCGGTAGCATTCCACCTTTTTTCTATTCCATCAGGTGCACAAAAAATAAAACCATACTTCTCCGCAAGTTTTTTCATTGGGAAGAACATTAACTGCCCCTTGCCATTGGATCCGTAGCCGTGGAGATTCAGGATAAACGGATATTCCTTCCGGGGGTCGTAGTCTTTTGGGATATGAATTTCATCATTGCGTTCATCTGGTTTGAAAACCTCGGACTCACTTGATTTGCGATTTTTATTGTTGTTTTCCTCAGCAATAATCAACCCGCATTTTATCCAAATAAAAACGACTAAAATCCAAAAACCTTTCATTGCTTTTTACTTTTCATATTTCCAATTGTTTTGAATTGATCGCGAGGTTGTTTCAGGAAAATTGGATCTAATTCGCCAAACACCTTGCCATGTAATACATAAACTGCAGTAGGGTTACAGGACTGACAAAAAAAATCCCTCCGTAACAAAAGATTACAGAGGAAAAAAGCTTGTAAAGCAGGGGTTTAGAGAAGTTTTACGGCTCAATCCTTGAATCGCTGGGCAACGACACAGGCATTGTGGCCGCCGAAGCCGAAGGAGTTGTTCATGATGGCCTCCACCGGGGTTTCCCTGGCCATATTGGGTACGTAGTCTAGATCACAGGCTGGGTCGGGAGTTTCGTAATTGATGGTAGGCGGCACTTTCTGATCCTTGAGGGCCATAGTGCAGACGGTCATTTCAATGGCACCTGCAGCGCCCAGCATATGCCCTGTAGCTCCTTTGGTGGAACTGACACAGAGCTTGCGTGCATGATCTTTGAAAACCGTTTTGATGGCGGCTGTTTCGCAGATGTCTCCTTGGGGGGTGGAGGTGCCATGAGCATTGATGTAGCTGATGGCCTCTGGGGCCAATCCTGCGGAGCGCAGAGCCATGTTCATGCAGCGTGCAGCGCCTTCACCATCAGGGGCTGGCGAAGTCATGTGATGGGCATCGGCGGTGTTTCCATAGCCCACCAACTCCCCAAAAATTTCGGCTCCTCTGGACTTCGCATGCTCTAGCTCTTCAAGGACCAACACCGCGGCCCCTTCGCCCATGACAAAACCGGCGCGATCGGCATCAAAGGGTCTCGAGGCACGCTTGGGTTCATCGTTGCGTGTGCTCATGGCTTTCATGGCTGAAAAGCCTCCAATGCCCACCGGGGTCACCGCGGCCTCTGCACCTCCGGCAAACATCACTTTGGCGTCTCCCATCTTGAGGGTACGCCACGCCTCTCCAAGGGCATGAGTGGCGGTTGCGCAGGCAGAACAGGTCGCCACATTGGGGCCCTTCAATCCGTAATACATGGAAAAAAGACCCGATGCCATATTGAGGATCTGCATGGGAATCAGGAAGGGAGACACGCGAGCGGGGCCCTTTTTCTCCAGGATGGAGTGCTGTTTTTCCAAGGTCGAAAGTCCACCAATTCCAGAGCCGATGAAGGCGCCTACTTGCTCCAAGTCGGCTTTCTCCAAATCTAGCCCTGAGTGCAACAATGCCTGATGAGCGGCGTAGATGCCAAATTGAGCATATCGATCGGTTCTTCGAATCTCCTTGGGGGTCGGAAAGGCTGGGGTGGGATCCAAATCCAACACCTCGCCTGCGATCCGGCAGTCGTAGTCGCTGACATCGAATGCTTGGATGGCATCGATGCCGCAAGCGCCCTCAAGGAGATGATTCCACAGGGATTCTGGTGTATTTCCAAGAGGAGAAACCACACCCATCCCTGTGATGACGACCCGCCTGTCTCTTTGGCTTTCGGACATGAATAAAAGTTTGCGGTCGCCGACCCTCAGGGCAGCCACCGCAACTCAAATAAAGGTTTTGCTTTGGGAGGGTTACTGGCCCTGGGTTTCTTCGATGTATTTGATAACATCTCCGACACTCTGAAGTTTTTCAGCCTCTTCGTCGGGGATTTCCTGACCAAAGGTTTCTTCCAAGGCCATTACCAGCTCCACTGTGTCGAGCGAATCGGCACTGAGATCCTCAATGAATTTGGCCTCTGGGGTCACCTGGTCTGCGTTGACGCCGAGCTGTTCGACGATGATGTCCACCACACGTTGTTCGATTGAATTTTCAGACATGAGTTTTCGTTTGCGTTAAAACTAAGAGTGTCTTTAACAACCCCGTTAGGAGCGTCAAGCATTGATTCGACAAATTCAAAAATTAATTATCCGACATCAAGACTTTTTTGCCCATTATCTGAGGGTCGTTTTCTGATTTTGTCGCTTGAGATGGCACCGCCAAGGCCCTCCTTACATGACCATTCCACCATCGACCGTCATCACTTGCCCGGTCATGTAACCGGCATGTGGCCCGCAAAGATACACTGCGGCTTGGGCGATATCATTCACTTGCCCGAGCCTTTTGAGAGGTATCTGCTCCATGATGGCTTCCCGTTGAGCATCATTCAGCGCAGCGGTCATGTCGGTTTCGATAAACCCCGGGGCAATGGCGTTGCAGGTGATCCCTCGCGAAGCCAATTCCTTGGCAATGGATTTGGTAAAACCGATTAGTCCGGCTTTGCTGGCGGCGTAGTTTGCCTGGCCTGCGTTGCCCATCAATCCCACGACGGAGGCAATATTGATGATGCGTCCTTGGCGTTGCTTCATGAAAGTACGGGTGAAGGCCTTGCACAGCGTAAACGCACCCTTGAGGTTCGTGTCGATGACGGTATCCCATGCCTCCTCACTCATTCGCATGAGCAGGTCATCGCGTGTCACTCCGGCATTGTTGATGAGGATGTCTACCCGGCCCGTCTCCTTGACAATGGTCGCAGCGATTTCCTGAGCGGCTTGGGAGTCGGAGACATCCACAGCATGGGCCCAGGCGTTTCTTCCCATGGCCTTCAGGGCATCTGCTGTCGCCTCAATGTCCGTCAAGGTTCGTGAGAGGCAGACCACATGGGCTCCTGCTTCACCCAAAGCCAATGCGATGGCTTTTCCGATACCGCGTCCCGCGCCCGTCACGACTGCAATTTGCTCACTAAGTATTCCGCTCATGGCAATCTTTTCTGTGTCGCTTGGAGGACGATGTCAACGTTCATTTGTGCTCGGTTTTCCAAAATGTGCCTTCGATGGCAGGGCAGGTTTTTTTTCAGTTGCACCCTTTCCAGTCAGAGGCCATGTTTACATCTCAGCGGTTTTGTCTGCAACTAAGCGGAACCGTTCCCATGGCAGCTCTCAACCCATACACCGTCAAGGCATCGGAGGTCTTGGATCGTGAGATCCACGAGCACATTCATGGCGAGTCCTCCGAAGGGAGTCCTCCGCCTTATTCTTCCAGTGATCGAGAAGCCGAGCGGCTAAGGCGTCGCTTGAAAAGCGATTACGGCACCACCATCACCACAGGCAAGACCCGTATCAAAAGCAAACCCTACTTTGCACGTTACGGTAGTGATCCGAGCACCAGTACCGAAGTACTCGCCGAAACCTTTCCACTAAGCATTTGTCGCTTAGCACTGCTGTTGATGCAGCGAGGCTGACTGAGCTCTTTCCTCCAACTAGCCTATTCCAATGAAAAAGGCGCCTGATCGAAATCAGACGCCTGATTGAAGATTTCTTCAATGAGGATTGTTCACCGAGTCGGAAGATTCGCTACATGTCGAGCCCTCTCAAAGAGCTACAGAGAGTGATTGAGCGATTTATTGAATCGATGTAAGTAGTTCAAATACAGAAGGCTTTATTGAATAATGACCTCCACGCTCTGAGGAGCATAGTTCCTCAGGGCAAATGCTCACAAGCCGTCACTACTTCTTGGCGGTCTTTTTCTTTTTGTTGCCCACCAGTTCAGCCTTGTTGGTTTTGAGGTATTTTTTGACCACCTGTAGCTGTTCAAGTTTCACCGGGATGCCTTTTTGACCCAAATTTCTCAAGTGGCGATAATGGCACAAGGTTTTTCCGATCTGGACGATTTCGATATGGAAATCGCCAACCTTCCAGAGCTGTCCGATCTCTAGTTCTGTTGTCTCCTTCACGTGATTTTCTATCTCTAATGAAAATGGATGGTTAGGCAGACCCTTTGTCCTGTTTTTCGGGGTCCCCCAAGCCGATCATGATCTCGAATACTATCCAATTTTTGGCAAAAGCCCAAGGACTTCTTTAAAAAGAACTGCATTCACCTGCTTTTCGGGCCAGTTTGCGCAGCCATTTTTTGGGTTTTTCCAGTGCTGATTTTGGGGTGGTTAAGGCTGGGCATATGCTGTAAATATCAGTAAACAAGCTGCTTAAGTGACTTGTTTTCTTGTGGATGCCACCCAGCCCCAAGCATGGCGTGCCCGATGTCTGGCACAGCTTGGCCAAGGCACCCACACCTTTTCCCATGCAGGTGGAGGCATCCAGAGCCCCTTCACCGGTAATCACCAGGTCTGCCCACGCAATCCACTGGTTGAGTTTTGCTCTGGTAGCAAAATAGTCAAAGCCGGATTGGGCGATTCCGTCGAGAAAGGCCATCAATCCGTAACCGAGCCCTCCGGCTGCACCAGCTCCTGGCTGATACCGATAGGATGTCTTTAGCATGCGATCCACGACCATCGAGAGGCCTTTAAGACTGGCCTCCGAAGGTGCCATGTCTTGGCTCCTAAGGCCTTTCTGCGGTCCATAAATCCTGGAAGCCCCTTTCGGGCCCAAAAGTGGATTGTCCACATCCGAAGCAATGATCAATTTCTCAAAGGGGTGGGGGTCCTGTGGAGGGATCACAGCCTTGAGTCGGTGCAAGGAGGTCCATTTTTCAAGAGCTTGGTTCTCCTTGTCTCGAAACTCCCAACCTAGAGCTCTTGCCAGTCCGAACCCTCCATCATTGGTGGCGCTTCCTCCAATACCTATCACGCAGGTTCGAGCCCCTTTTTGTGCCACCTTTAGGATCAAAGTACCCAGTCCGAAAGTATCCAGATCAAAGGGGTGACATTTCCTGGGAAGCAATCGAGCCAGTCCAATGACAGCCGCAGATTCGATAATGGCCATTTGCTGCGATTCCTGCCACCACCAGCCAGCGCGAATGGGTCGGCCTGAAGCATCTATCGTATGGCAGTGATGTTTTCTGGCCTCCACCAGATGAGCCAATGTTTCTCCGAACCCATCGCCACCGTCACAGACCGGCAGGGTATGTAACTGATCGGCAGGACGTGCCTGCCTCCAGCCTCTGGCGATACAATCAGCCGCCTCCTTGCCTGTGAGAGTTCCTTTAAACTTATCCGGGGCGATCAGCACCTTCATGATTTAAGAGGTTTCCTTCTGGGAGAATTCACGCCGGTTCGGCTAATAGATCGTAGTCGGTATGCCCTGTAATGCGTACCTGCTGGAAGGTGTGGGGAGGGAGAGACCCTCGCACATAAATGCGCCCGTCAATATCCGGTGCATCGGCCTGACCGCGTGCGACCATCCATGGCTCATCTGCCGATAATGCCGGGGCTTGGGGCTCCAGGTCTGAACGTAGATGCCCATGTTCCCAGGATCGCACCTTGGCATCTTCCAGGGTTTTTTCATCGGCCTGAGCTTCGATGAGGACTTTGAAGATTTTACCGACTTGCTCGCTGGCCCATGCGCGTGAAATATCCCGCTGGATGGCCATGGCCCGATCCCGGCGATGCGCTTTTTCTGAATCTTCGATGGCATTGGCCATGCCGCCGGCTCGGGTACCTTCTTCGTGGGAATAGGTGAAGACTCCCATGCGCTCAAAGCGCGTATCTTGAATGAAATCCAGCAAAGATCGGAAACAGCCTTCGGTTTCTCCAGGGAACCCCACGATGAAAGTCGTGCGGATGGCAATTCCAGGAATTCCCTTACGGATGCGTTCGAGTAATTTCTCAATATAGTCACGGCTGGTTTCGCGCCGCATGCGTTCGAGCATGGTCGGGTGGATATGCTGCAGGGGGATGTCGACATATTTGGCGACTTTATCGCAGGAGGCGATGGTAGCGATGAGCTCATCCGTCCAGTGAGCAGGGTGAGTGTATAAAACCCGGATCCAGAAGTCTCCTTCCAGCTGGTTGAGATCCCTGAGGAGTGAGGAGAGGGTCGAGGCGTTCTCTGGTAGGGAGGCAGATGCTTCCTGGAATTTCTCAGGTGAAGCAATCCCCCGATGAGGATTTTCCCGCAAATCCAACCCATAATAGGTGGAATCTTGCGAAATCAGGTTGATCTCTTTGACGCCCTCGGCAATCAGAGCCCTGGCCTCTGCCAGAATATCCTCTGCCTGGCGGCTTCGGTGAGAGCCCCGCATCCGAGGTATGATACAGAAGCTGCATGGGTGATTGCAGCCTTCAGCAATTTTCAGATAGGCGAAGTGCGAAGGTGTCAGGCGAAAGCGTGCTGTGTTGACATCCGGAATGTAGACGGGCCTTGCAGTCACCTCCATCACGGGGGCCTCAGAGGCTGAATCCGGGCTCTCTTCAGAAGGGGAAGCCTCCTCAGAGGTCGATTCCGCTTCTGAGGGTCTCTGCAAGCGACGTTTCCGGGCAACCTGAACCAGTTGAGATACCTCTTCGACTTGATCGATACCCATGAACACGTCGACTTCGGGCATGAGTTTGGGGAGTTCCTTGCGATAGCGCTGGGTCAGGCAACCTGCAACGATAAGGCCTTGACCGAGATTTCTTACTTTCCGCATTTCGGCAGACTCCAGGATAGTGTCGACGCTTTCTTCCTGAGCACTGTCGATGAAGGAGCAGGTGTTGACGATGACGACGTCCGCTTCTTCAGGAGTGTTGGTGATGGAAATCCCGTCCTTGATGAGATTTCCAATCATGATTTCAGAATCGACCAGGTTCTTGGCACATCCTAGGGAAATAAGACCCACTGAAATGGGCGAGTCGATGGCGTGTTGGTTTGTCACTTGAAGGCAAGTATGCCGTAAGCTGGGAAGTAAGGCAATGTCTGGCATGATGAACGGGGCTTTATGACGTGGACGCGCATTCCGAAGATGCCTTCAGTAACGATTCCAAACTCAGGATGCCCAAGAGTCGCTATCGGTGATCCTCCGTGGGATTCGGGTGCGTTCTTGACGCAGGCCGATTATTTTTGGACAGCCTCCTGAGCGCGCGTTATATTCGCGCGCTATGTTTCGATCATGGATGTCTTCCTGTGGGCTGATGCTGGTATTGGGCCTGGCTGGTAATGATAAAGGTGACGCTGCTGAGCGCGTTCAAGCGGTGGCCGACCCGGTTCGAGTCAAACCTGCTTCCAATGAAGGTCAGCTAGCCATTAAGGGATTTACTCTGCCGGAAGGATTTGAAGTGGAGTTGACAGCTGCTGAGCCACATCTGGCCAACCCGGTGGCTTTTCATATTGACGAAAAGGGCCGGTTTTTTGTTGTGGAAACCTTTCGCCATGGGGCTGGTGTCTTGGACATTCGAGGGCGTCGCGATTGGCCTAACCAAGCATTTGTTGAAAGTCTTTCCGAGGAACGCCTGGCTGGCCTTTCCGATGAGTTGCTCGATGCCGATCTGGCTAGTAAAAGTGTCGATGATCGTATCGCCATGTTGCGTTACTACATGGGGGATGAAGCCGACGCGCGCTTGGGGGTTGAAAGCGATCAGATCAGGCTCATTGAAGATCGAGATGGGGATGGGGTGGCCGATCACTCTTCCATCTTTGCCGATGGCTTCAATGGGCTTGCCGATGGCCTGGCTTCTGGCGTGCTGGCGCGCCAGGGAAAAGTTTACTTTACCAATATCCCAGACCTCTGGCTGCTGGAGGATCCCGATGGGGATGGGATTGCCGAAAAAAGGGAATCCCTGCATTACGGGTTTGGTGCTCGCGTGGGCTTTCTGGGCCATGATTTGCACGGGCTGCGATTTGGCCCGGATGGAAGGCTCTACTTTAGCATTGGCGATCGAGGATCCCGTGTTCAAACCCGCGATGGTCGCATCGTAGGGTTTGCCGATACCGGTTGTGTCTTCCGCTGTGAACCTGATGGCAGCCAACTGGAAGTCTACGCCTACGGCCTGAGAAACCCCCAGGAACTCGCCTTCGATGCACACGGAAATTTGTTTACTGGAGATAACAATTCAGACGGAGGCGACCAAGCTCGGTGGGTTTATTTGGTGCCTGGTGGAGATAGTGGATGGCGCATCGGCTATCAGTTCATCAATCAGCCGGTAGCGCGCGGTCCCTGGAACGCCGAGAAGCTCTGGCATCCTCAATGGGAGGGACAGGCTGCCTATCTGGTGCCCCCGATCGCCAATATTGGCAACGGACCCTCTGGTTTGACCTATCACCCCGGCACCGGATTTCCTGACCGCTACCAAAACACCTTTTTCCTGGTTGATTTCAAGGGATCGCCTGCCAACAGCGGTGTGCATGCCATTCAGATGCAGCCGGAGGGGGCGACCTTCCGAATCGATCATCTCGAACCGCTCATTTGGAATATTCTGGCGACCGATGCCGAGTTCGGGGTTGAAGGCGGTCTTTATCTGACCGATTGGGTGGAGGGATGGAACACGACAGGCAAAGGACGCATTTATCGCCTGCTGGAGCCAGCGTCCGCTCAGACCCCTCGTGTGGTGGAAACCAAGGTGCTGCTGGCCGATGGTATGCAACATCGCGACTTGCAAGAGCTGATAGCCTTGCTCAAACACCCCGATATGAGAGTGCGCCAGGAAACCCAATTCGAGCTGGCCGATCGTGGAGCTGATGCGATTGCCCCATTGGCGTCCCTGTTGTCGGAGGAAACCTTTCATTTAGGGCAGCTTCATGCCATCTGGGGACTGGGGCAACTCCTGCGCCGAGGGCATCACGCAGCAGATCCTCTCGTAGAAGCCTTGTATGCTTCTCATGACGAAATCAGGACTCAGGCGGCGAAGGTGCTGGGTGAATCACCTCAGATGCATGCCTTTGGTCGACTGGCCACCATGGTGGCCAGTGATGTCGCCCCCAGAGCTCGTTTCTACGCGGCATTGGCCCTGGGCCAGGATGGTCGTGCCGAGGCCGTAGCCCCTTTAGTCACACTGCTCGAATCGAATGCAGACAAGGATCCTTATCTGCGACACGCCGCTGTGATGGGGTTGGTTGGGCTGCAGGATTTCCGGTGGCTGGAATCCATTGCCAGTCACCCTTCGGCGTCGGTGCGCATGGGGGCTTTGCTCGCGATGCGACGGCTGGAGCGTCCGGAAGTGGCTCAATTTTTAAGTGATGCTGAACCCCATCTTGTGACTGAAGCCGCGCGGGCCATCAACGACGTGCCGATTGATGCTGCCATGAGTGATCTCGCACAGGTGAATCCATCTGCCACTCTTTCCGAACCCGCCTTGCGGCGTGTGGTCAATGCGAATTTCCGATTGGGTCGGGAGGAATATGCTGTTCGCTTGGGCCACATCGCAACGGACGTGTCCTTGCCTGAAGGGATTCGCTCTGAGGCACTGGAATCTCTGGCCCAATGGCCTGCCCCATCGGGGCGGGATCGGATCACGGGCATTTGGCAGCCGCTTTCCTCCTATCGTTCGGCTGAAGATGCGCGTCGAGTGGTTCAATCCGTCTTGTCGGGCCCTTCCCAGACTGCTTCATCTGATTGGGTCGCTGCCATGATCCAGGCGGTGGCTACCCTCAAACTGGAGACTGGAGCCGATTGGCTACTGCAGAGGGTTCGCCAAGAGGCCTTGGGAGACCGCACTCAAGCAGCCGCCCTGAGGGCATTGGCTGGCCTCTCTGATGCCCCTCGCCTGGCAGAAGCTGTGGCCTTTGGATTGGAAAAGGGGCAAAGGCGGCTGCGCAGCGAAGCCATCAAGTGGCAGGAACAATCGGCTGATAGTTTGGTTTCCCTGCGCAAAGCGCTTCAAGAAGGTGATCTGGATACCCAGCAGGCTGCCTTGGCGTCGCTCCAAAAGGACACTTCTCCGGAGGCACTGGATCTGCTCAACCAATGGGTGGGAAAGCTGGCTGCAGGCCAGGTTGAAAGAGGGCTCCAGCTCGACTTGTTGGAAACGGTTTCCAACAAAGGAACACCCGAGATGCAGGCCAAGGCGAAAGCTTTCGAGCAGAATCTTCAGGAGTCGTCTCCGTTCAAGGAATTCGACATCGTCCTGGAGGGCGGTGATGCCGAAGCGGGGCGTAAGATTTTCCTGGAACGGGAAGAAGTGGCCTGTTTGAGGTGCCACAAAGTTGCGGGTCAGGGTGGCGAGGTAGGGCCGGTTCTCGACGGACTGGCCACGCGCCATCCTCTGAACTACATTCTGGAGTCCATCTTGACACCCAATGCAGTCATTGCCCAAGGCTATGAAAGTGTTTTGATCGAGACCAAGGACGACGAATATTATGCTGGTCTGATCAAGCAAGAGAACGACAAGGAGTTGATTCTCGAATCTCCTGAGGATGGGCTTATCACCCTGGATGTGAATCGTATTCAATCTCGAGAAAAGGGTCTATCGGGGATGCCCGAAGGGCTCTATTTGATGCTCAGCAAAAGGGAATTGCGTGACTTGATGGCCTTTCTATCCAGTTTGAAGTAGGCCAAGATTGCTGTTGAAGTTCCCCCATGCACTCTGCCTATCATCCTCCCATGCGCTCCATGTTGCTGTTGGTGATCCTGGCCTTGCTCTGCGCCCGAACGGGCAGCCCTTGTCAGGCGGAAACCTTGCTCGGCTCCTGGCACTTTCAGGGTAGCCGACAGATCTCCCAGATGGATGGAGGGCATGTGCTCAAGTCCGTGCTCGAAGAAGAGAGTTCTCTCGCGGTGGTAGAGCTCCTGGTCAAGAAGTTGGCTTCTGCCCCCGATCAGCTCTTCTACGGGCTAGGTAGCAGTGCTCATTCTGAACGAGTGGCCATTCTCCAGCCAATCATGGCCGATCTGATTGCCCATGAATCTTATGGTGAAGTGCATGGGATCACCTTTCCTGTCTTGAACCTATCCATGGCCATTCGTTTGACGGATGAAAAACAATTGGAATGGAATCAGCGGTTGCGCCGTCATGCAGCTCATCTGGGGTGGGAGGTTCATCCGCCTCTAAGTGAGGGGTTTACCGCCAATTGGGAGGCTTCTCCACAACGTTCCGGTCAGCTGATGCGTTTTGGTCAGGCGGGCGAGTGGTTGATCATCAGCGTCGGATCGGACGTGCTGACTCAGTGGACCGATTGGCAAACAGCCATTCTCTCCGATACGTTTCCTCCAAAGCCCACCGATCGGTCCTGGCTCTCCCTCCAAATGGAAATTGACAGTTTGGCGCATTTTTCGGGTCATGATTCAAAACCGGCAGTCGAACGTGTCCGCGTTGACTGGAGCGGAGACGGGGATCACATTCGAACCACTGGTTTCATTCAAACCAAAGAAGAGCTCGATGAAACGGGTGAGTCTTGGTCTATTCCTGTCAATCGAATCGTGGATCCGGTCATCAGCTTTTCGACCCAGCGTAACCTGGCGCCGCTAATCTCGAGTCTTCCGGGAGTGAAAAAACTTTTTGCTGATTCCATTCCCAAGCAGTCGGTGGCCTGGTCCAAGCCTTCCAAAGTGCAGAATCCAAGAGGTGAGCAACAGACCGCGCCCTGGTTTCTGAACTACATCACCTGGCCGGTCGAAGAGGATCAACAATCGGTGATGCCCATTCAGGAGCGCGCCAAAGCCTGGCTCGGTGAATCCTTCCTCAGTAACCGTCGCGTAGATCTTGTGGGAGACGCTGAAGCCAATCATGCGGTCATGAAAATCACTCCGGGTTTTGTCCAGCCCTTCGTTCAAGGTTATGCCTACGGAGACCAGTTCTACCAAATGGCGGGTCTGACCTTCGTGAATATCAGTCGAACCAATCCGCCACCTGCCGCTCTGTTGGGGCAAATTGAAAATCATCCGCGACTTCGCTATTACCATTGGGAACTCACGGGTGAAAAGGTCTTTCAATACCGTAATTTATTCAACTTGGGTGGTTTTCTCTTTGGGAAGGGACAAATGCTCAAGGATTCTCCACTCTTTTCATGGACTGTCATGTTGGAAAATCGTCTGGGGAACGCGGTGACGCAGCTGCTCAGAAAAGATGAGCGAACCCTTGAGATTCAGCGCAAATCTCATTTTGGATTGACGGGCTTTGAAATCGCTCTCCTGGCCCGATGGATGCATGCTGATGTGTTTCCCTGGATCCATGGGCCATCCCTTATGGATTGGCAACTGGCAGAGCTTCAATCCCCTCGGCCCTAGGCTATGCTCAAATTAGGCGTCAATATTGACCACACAGCCACCCTCCGGGAAGCTCGCTATCGTGGTATGCCGGAGGGTGAGCCTGACCCCATCGAGGCAGCTCTGGCCTGTGTACGGGCCGGATGTCATGGGATTACCGCTCATCTCCGGGAGGACCGAAGGCACATCCTTGATCGAGATATCGACCGACTGTCATCAATGCTCGAAGTGCCTCTGAATTTTGAGATGGCCAACACGTCTGAAATGGTGGCAAAAGCGATGGACCTCAAGCCTGCTTCAGTCTGTTTGGTCCCTGAGAAACGACAGGAAATCACGACTGAAGGGGGTTTGGATGTGGTAAAGTATCAGTCATCCATCGCGGACACCGCTCATCAGCTTCAGTCGCTGGGGATCGAAGTGAGCCTTTTTATCGATCCCGATTTGGAAATCGTGCGGGCGGCCGTCGATACGGGAGCGCGTGCCATCGAGTTGCACACAGGGGCGTACGCTGAGAAGTATGAGGACCAGAGCCAACGCCAGCAGGAAATCATACGATTGACCCAGGCCTCTGACCTGGGGCATCAATCCGGCCTGAAAATCAATGCCGGCCACGGCCTCCATTACGCCAACTTGCTCGATCTATTGAGGGTCCCATGGCTTGAGGAACTCAATATCGGTCACAGCATTGTTTCAAGAGCCTTGTTCGTTGGAATGGAGCAGGCAGTCGACGAAATGCTCCAGTTGATGCGACAAGGTGGGGACTGTTGAGTTAAGCGCTGCCAAAAAAAAGCCATGCCCCGAAAGGCATGGCTTTTGGTGAGGACAATCCAAGTATGAACCAATTAGGGCATTCCGTAAGGAAGAGGTTGTCCGTCCGCTCGAGCTGAAGTTCTGACCTGCACCCAGATGGCGTCTCGGCTGCCATTGACAGCCATACGAGAGACTGTGCCGGTACGGGCTGGGGAATCGGTGTTGGGATCGGTCCACTTTTTGATTTCGCTGTGACCATCCAAAAAGGCGAAGTTAGCTGCTCGGTTGTGGTAGGTGGCGGGCCAATCAATCCACTCCTGGCGATTCATACCCACTGCGAAACCGGCATCGTTGATGCTTCGCTCATCTTCATCCAGAAAAATCCACAGATTGGAAGGCCCAGGAGCGGTTGCGTCCGACTCTTTACCGTAGGTCTTATAAGGACGATTTGCTGAATGACCGTGATTGTTGTCCAGCCACGGGCCATTGACCGCTTGTCTTTTGTTCAAGGCGATGGTTCCGACCGCTTGACTCATGGCCCAAGATCTCACTCTTGGAGTCTTGGCTCGGTCCCCTGCTGTGCTTCGATCAGCCGGGCACTTGAAAACCTGATAGGCCCCCGTGTAAGGACCTAGCTTGGAAAACCGTGGATCCAGAAGCGCCATGAAATTCGTCGCATCAGGAAGTCTCGTCATGCTGCCACCACACCAATTGTTGCCACTGTTGTTTCCATCGTCAGGGTTGGGTGGAAACCAGTCTTCGCTGTCCAGTGAATAGAGCTTCAGCGCCAAGATCATTTGTTTGCCATTGTTCATGCATTTGATGCCTTGGGCCTTCAGCTTGGCTTTGCTCAAAGCCGGCAACAGCATGCCCGCGAGAATGGCAATGATGGCGATGACCACCAACAGTTCTATAAGAGTAAAACCCTTTGTAGGTATTTTGGATGATTTTGATATGTTCATGAATACTGTCTTCCTTTTTAAAAACAGGAGACGGAAATCAAT